>TARA_R110001606_G_scaffold84694_4_pt1 | contig 32717 bp, 30 predicted proteins | sample TARA_R110001606 | Tara Oceans TARA_R110001606 (sample SAMEA4398315) | marine metagenome | biome: Polar Biome; feature: [SRF] surface water layer (ENVO:00010504); material: water (ENVO:00002006), including particulate matter (ENVO:01000060) such as... | depth 5 m
CGGCGCCGTAAAGCGGGTCAAGCCTTTCTGGAGGTGTTTTTGAAGCTTGAAGCTTGTAGCTTGAAACTTGAAGCCTTGCAGCTCACAAAAAAACCCCGCGGGCGCGAGCCTCACGGGGCTTTTGTGGCCGCATCCCGGAGGGATCAGGCGACGGGCTCGATCACCACGTATTTGCGGCTGAGCGGGCCTTTGACCTCGAACTTCACGCGGCCGGCTTCGGTGGCGAAGATCGTGTGATCCTTGCCGATCCCGGTGTTCACACCGGGGTGGAAGCGGGTACCGCGCTGACGAATGATGATTTCGCCGGCCTGGACCACCTGACCGCCAAAGCGCTTAACGCCAAGGCGCTTACTCTGGGAGTCGCGACCGTTACGAGTACTACCACCGGCTTTTTTATGTGCCATGTCTCAATCCTCTGTTGCCCGGATCAGCCCTGGATCCCGGTGATTTTCACCGCCGTGTACCACTGGCGATGGCCCTGCTGCTTGCGATAGTGCTTGCGGCGGCGGAACTTCACAATCTTGATCTTCTTGTGACGACCCTGCTCGACCACCTCGGCGGTCACTTTGGCGCCGGCCAGAAGCGGCTGACCCACCTGCACGTTATCGCCGTCGGCAACCAGCAGTACCTGGTCGAAGTCCACGGATTCACCGGTGGCCACTTCCAGCTTCTCCACGCGCAGGGTATCACCCTCTTCCACGCGGTACTGCTTGCCACCGGTTTTGATGACTGCGTACATCTACACTTGCTCCAGTAAATCCTCGCGGGCGGACCAGATCGGAAATACGGTCGGTGAGACCGTTCCGATGACGAGTCGCTTTCGGTGCCCGTGGGACGATCAAATCGGGCCGCGAAGTTTACGCCAAAGCCGGGCCCGGCTCAACCCCGCCGAGACCGGTGTTTTCGCGGCACCGGCCGGTTTTTACACCGTTGCAGGGCTTTTCTTGACTGGCCGGGCGCCGCTGCTAGCATTGCCCGCTGTTCGCGCCCTGTTTCCCCGCGCGCCTGCCCGCTGGCCCGCTCGCCAGCCGCCGGCGCGGGGCGGCGGGCCCAATACCAACCACTCGGTCAGCGCCCCCATGGATTTTAAGGCCATCAGCTCCATCGTCGACGACGACTTCGAGGCGGTGAACCGCTTCATCACTCACCATCTCGACACCGGGGTGCCGCTGATTCGGGAAGTGGGCGATTACATCGTCGATTCCGGCGGCAAGCGCATGCGCCCGCTGGTCAGCCTGCTCAGCGCGCGGGCGGCGGGCTATCAGGGTGGCCAGCATGTGGACGTGGCGGCGGTGATCGAATTCCTGCACACGGCGACCCTGCTGCACGACGACGTGGTGGACGAATCGAGCCTGCGCCGGGGCCGGCCCACGGTCAACGCGGTGTGGGGCAACTCCGCCAGCGTGCTGGTGGGCGATTTTCTGATCTCGCGCGCGCTGCAATTGCTGGTTGCCCTGAGAAACCACCGCTTGCTGGAAATTCTCTCGCAGAGCACCAACACCATCTCCGAAGGGGAGGTGTTGCAGTTGATCAATCGCCGCGACCCCACCACCACCGAAGCCAGCTATATGCGGGTGATCCACCACAAAACCGCCAAGATGTTCGAGTCCGCCGCCGAAACCGGCGCGGTGCTGGGGATCCGCGGCGAACACGATCAGAGCGAGCTGTTCGCCCGCTTCGGGCGCCATCTCGGCATCGCCTTCCAGTTGATCGATGACGTGCTCGACTACCAGGGCAACGTGGCGGAACTGGGCAAAAACGTGGGCGACGATCTCGCCGAGGGCAAACCCACCCTGCCGCTGATTTATGCCATGCAGCATGGCAACGCGGCGCAGGCGGAGCTGATTCGCGGTGCGATCCGCTCCGGCGGCCTGGACAATCTGACCCAGATCGTTGACACGGTGCGCGAGTGCGGCGGCCTGCAATACACCATCGACCGCGCCGCCGAGCACACCCGCCTGGCCCTGGAGGCGCTGGAACCGGTGGCGAACTCCAAGTATAAGGAAGCACTCTATACCTTGGCGGAAGAGTCGCTCAAACGCACTCACTGAACCGCCATCCATCATCAAGGGAGAGGGTTTTATGCGACACCTACTGACCATCACCGCGCTGGCACTGCTGCTGGGCGGTTGCGCGCTGAGCCCGCAGCAGATTGAGATCGAGCCCAATGTCACCGTGCCCACCGTCAACCGGGGCAATAACATGCCGGTACAGGTGATCGCGGTGGATTCCCGCTCCAAGCAGGCGTTCGGCTCGCGCGGCGGAGTCTATAAGGACACCGCCCTGGTGCAACCGGCCAACGACATTCGTCAGGCAATCGCCGAATCGGTGCGCAAAGGCCTGCAAAGCCAGGGCTTCAACGCCTTCAATCCGGGCCAGGACGCCACCACGCTGGAAGTGCGCCTGGAGCAGTTGGATTACATCCCCGAACAGGGTTCGGTGGTCAACGAAGTGACCCTCAACCTGGAACTGCTGGCGGAGGCCCGCCGTGGGCCGACCACGCACACCGGCACCTACAAGAGCAGCGTGGTGCACGATGTGCCGTTCACGCCGAACGCCTCACGCAACCAGACCATGATCAATGACATTCTGGGCAAGGCGATCCAGCGCATGCTGCAAGACCCGGAAATGCTCAACTTCCTGTCCGGTAACGACACGCCCTGATCCCCGCGCCGGGCCGGCCCTTGTTGAAACGAAAAGGGCGGCCCGGACATCGGCCTTATTCGTTCTCCGCGCGCACCGTCACCTGGGGGCTCTCGGGGTCTTCGAGGGCCACCGTCAGCAGCAGAGGCTGGCAACAGACGTGGCAATCCTCCACGTACTCCTGATCGCCCTGAGAGGGGTCCACCAGCGCATCAAAGTGCTCCCAGCAGTGCGGGCACTGCACGCTTACCGCAATCAACTCCATCACTTTCGCTCCTGTGCGCCGTGCTGCTTTCCGTCGTGCCGCCTTCCGCCATGCCGCTTTCCACCGTGCTATTGGGGCAGGCGCAGATCGCCAAGCCAGGCGGGCGGCCCGTCAATCGGCTGAGGCGTGCCCTGCCCCCATACCGGCCCCGGCCAGCAGGGGTCATTCTGGAAGCGGGCGATGATGTGCACGTGCAACTGCGGCACCAGATTGCCGAGCGCGCCGATGTTGATCTTCTCCGCGCCGGTCACCCGCTCCAGCTCGGCCGCCAGATGATTCACCGTGCTCAACAGCCGGCCCTGCTCCACCACCGGCAAGTGATGCCATTCGCGTAACGCTTCGCGTTTAGGCACCACGATCAGCCAGGGAAAGCGGCCATCACGCATCCAGCGCAGCCAACACAGCGAGGTCTCGCCCAGAGCGCCGGTGTCGGCGGCCAGACGGGAATGCAGTTCTACCATGGATGAGTCTCCGGAAAAGGCCCGCCTCACCGGTGGCCAGGACCGGGCAACGTGCAAAGACTGAAAAAAAGCTCTAGGATCATACGCAAAAATATTGTCATACCGAGGCGTTATTGAACGTCGCCTCAAGACCGGCAGGAACACCGGCCTCAATCACCAGGGAGGGCACCATCTATGCATCCGGGTGATCGCCCATCGGCGTTCACCTTACCGATTGGGGGAAGATCATGGAATGGGTTGCCATCGTAACCACGGTCGCGTTGATTCAATGCACGCTGTTCAGTTTTGTGGTCGGCCGGGCCCGAGTGAAATACCAGATTCGCGCCCCGGCCGTGCAGGGCCATGAACTGTTCGAGCGCACCTTGCGTATCCATGCCAATACGGTGGAGCAACTGATCTTGTTCCTGCCAGCACTCTGGCTGTTCGCCTGGTATCTGGAACCGCGCGCAGCGGCGGTACTCGGCGGCGCCTTCATTCTCGCCCGGCAGCGCTACTTCAACGATTATCTGGAACAGCCGCGGGAGCGCGGCACCGGCTTTCTGGCCGGCTTACTGGTGACCCTGACGCTGCTCGCCGGTGGCCTGGCCGGCGCCGTCTACCGTCTTTGTCTGAGCGGTTAGCCTGGTCCGGCTGCCCACCGTGAAACCGGGTCAGCGATAATCCGACGGGCTGCGCCCGGTCCAGCGGCGGAACGCGCGGGCGAAATTGGAGGCGTCCGAATAGCCCAGCGCCAGCGCCACCTCATCCACCGAACGCTGGCTCTGGGTCAGGTATTCCACCGCCAACCCCTTGCGCAGGTCGTCGAGCAGACGCTGATAACTGGTACCCAATTGCTGGAGCTTTCGTTTCAAGGTGCGCGAGGACATGTGCATTTCGGAGGCGACATCCTCGACCCCGGGGAAACCACCCGAGCCGGCCAGCATGATGCGGCGCACCCGTCCAAGCAACGGCGGTGGCGCTTTGATCTGCTCCATCTCCTGTTCGCACTGAGCGGCGGCCATTTGCGCCAGCCGCGGGTCGGCGAAGCGCAAACGGCGCTGTAGCCGCTCCGCGGGAAAACGCATCTGGCTGTAGGCGCAGTCAAAATAAATCGGCACCGGAATCAACGCCCGCAGCTTCTGAAAATACGCCGGCTCCGGGTAGGAAAAGCGCAACTCGCCGAAGATTTCCATGTCGGGCAGAAGCTGCATGCCCATAAAGTGAAAACTGGAAAACAGGCTTTCGATCACCAACGGTGCCAGCTCGCCCAAGGAAAGCATTTCGTTGACCTGCAGAACCGCCCACTCGCCGTCCACGAACAGCTCCAGTTGAACGATGGTGCTGCGGGTGCGGAAGTACTTCACCGCCAGCTCCAGGGCGTCGCCAAGGGTATCGCTGCTCATCGCCGCGTAGCCCAGAAAACCGTGGGAAGAGAGCGTCATGGAGGCGCCCAGCTCCCACCCGAGCCAGGGCTCCTCGGTGAGTGCCAGTACGCGCCGGGCAAACCGATCAAACACCTTGGCGGTCAGCCGGGCCCTGGGGTCACGCCAACTGCCCGCCTCGATCCTCAAGCCGGCCAACGCCTGGTCTTCGGAAATGCCGCGCTTAGCCAGAACCTCCAACATCAAAGTCAGATACTCCGCGGAGATGGAGTAGTCCTCGGCGCTCATTTTTAGAATTGTCATTGTCTCTCCGACTCATCGTCGCCATGGCCCGAAATGACCGAAAAGCCAAAAGATACCCGGTTCGATCCCATTCGCGCAAGGCCATTGTGAACATTCGTACCAGATCGGACTGTTCGCGGGTATGGCCTGACCACCTCGCGCGCACCTCCAGTTGGCCCGGGCCTCTCGGCAGACGGTCTGCGGCGGACGGTCCGCCCCGGTTTTTCTCGACTGACACGCAACGTCCGGCGCCGGTGGCGCAAATTGTCACAACCTGCCGTGGCGCGGGGCTTTCTCCGGCCCCTTGCTGCCATCGCAGCCTATATCCGTTTGATAAATATGAATTTTTTATCTTTCTTCGTTTGGCACGATTCTCGCTGTAACGGACCCTGAGCAGACAGGGCAAACAATGGGTGAGCGGCCATGACAAAGATTGTGCGGATCGAGAAGCGACACCCGGAAGCGGCCTTGGAAAACCTCAACCGGGTCACCGGTCTGGAGTTCGAGCGGTGGCCGGAGTCATTGCTCGACTGCGTGGAACAGGACGGCGTGGAGCGGGGAAACACGCCATCGGATGAGAGCCCTGGGGAGGCTGCCGAGCGGATGGCGCGGGTCGGCCAGTTGGGTAGTTAACAGAGCCGGCCACCCGCTCGCGAGTCGGGCTCGTGGAGCAGGTCGAATCAGTAGTTGGAAATGAGCTTGTCCTGGGGGCGCAATACGGTGCCACGACGCTGCATGTAAAGCTCTTCGACCACATAGCGCATGGCCGGGTCCGAGAGCCGCAAGGAAATCTGCACCTGTTCGACGCTGTCGGTGAAGCGCAGCTTGACCAGCCCGGACAACAAAGCGCTGCCGTCGCCGCTGATCTCAGCGGCGTCCACCAGCACCGCCTGGTCGTTTCTGCTGTCCAGATAGCGCACTAACAGTTGCACGGTGCCGGTGGCACCGGACACCCGTGCCCAGGCCGCCACATTGAACTCGGCGTCCCATTGACGCGCGCGCGCGGGCCGACCGTCAGCCCAGATGCGGCTGGGCACCTTGGCGATGAATTTTTCTATCATTGATGGCTTGTCTCGATCCGGATTACGCAACGGCTCCGGCTGTTGCCGGACGCCTGCCAGAATATCGTTCTCCCCCGTCGGCGCTACGCCGGGCGGCGGCGATCTCACACCTTCTCCGTATGGAGTGTACGTGCCCGGACATTGTTCCTGCCACGGGCCATTTGGCGTCGGCGCTGGGACCCGGTTCACACCTCTTCGCATCTCACCATCAACAAAGGTACAATTGTTGGACAAAAAATAACCTCGCCGCCCATGGCCGCCCCTAAACTTTGCCCACTTACACAGCCACCAGCAGCGGAAGCAGAGACCAGCCATGGGCGAATTAAAGCAACTTCGAGAGCAACAACAGACCCTGATTCACCGCGCCAAGCGCCTCAGCAATACCCTTTATCTTGCCGGGCTGGGCGCCTACAGCAAGGCCACCAACCATTCCGAAGCGCTCTATCAGCGCTATCTGGAAGAAGGCACGCAGGCCTATGGCGATGACGCCGAACGCAAACCGGCCCTTTTGCTGGCGGGGCGCGGCGCGGTAGTTAGTGCTCGCAAACTCCTTGAGGACGCGCCCGCCAAGCGTGGTGAGCTCTACGAACAATGGATTGCCACCGGCAAACAAGAGCGCGGCGAAGACTCGGCTCAGGCCAACGAGCTCGTATTGGCCGGCATCGGCGCGGTCAGCACCCTGCGCCAGCGCAGCCAGCGGCTGTTCGACGATCTGGTCAGCACTGGCGAAAAAGAAAGCGCCTGACCAGGCCGAGGCAAAGCCGGCCCGCGCCGGCTTTGCTTTTTCCCCACACTCTCCTTCGCCCTCTCTTTCGCACTCTCTTTCGCACTCTCTTTCTCCCTGCACGCTCTGTTCTTACTCGTGCCGACCTGCCCCCTCGCTCCCGGGACGACCACGGTGACAGCCGGCGCCGCGCGCTTGAGGGTCTGTTATAGTTGTTTCACCATTACCACCGCGCCGCCTCCGGCCAAGCCTGGCCGGGCCTGGCGAGCAGCTACCGGACAACGCCGCTTGCGGTGCAACGGCAACCGCCCTTTAAACCTTTACCCACTACGAGACGTCGATGGCCAAACGCGGACGGGATCAACGGCCCACCAGCTCCCGCGGCCGGCTTTGGAAACTCACCGGCATGACCACCTCCATCGCCACCCGCGTGGCGACCCACCAGGTGAAAGGCTGGTTCCAAGCCCCCGAGGCAAGGGAAGCCAACCGGGAGGCGCTGATGCGCCATATCGGCCGGGAAGTGGCCGCCACCCTGGGTGAAATGAAAGGGGCGGTGATGAAAGTCGGGCAGATCGCCTCCCAGATGCAGGACGTGCTGCCGCGCGAAATCGCGGAACAGCTGGCGGTGCTGCAAAACGCCTCCGCGCCGATGCCTTTCCATGTGATCCGGCGGCAATTGGAACAGGCCCTCGGCGGACCAATCGCCGAGCACTTTTCCCAATTCGAGGAGCAGCCCTTCGCCGCCGCTTCCATCGGCCAGGTCCACCGCGCCATCACCCTGAGCGGCGAACCGGTGGTGGTGAAAGTGCAGTACCCGGCGGTGAAGGCCTCCATCGATTCGGACATGAAACACCTCAAGCGCATCCTCAAGCTCGGCAGTCTGCTGCGGGTGGACGAAAACGCCCTGGACGCGGTGTTTCGGGAAATTCGCACGCAGTTGGATGATGAACTGGATTATCAAAAGGAAGCGGACAATCTGCGCCTGTTCCACGAGTTCCACGCCGACGACGCCGATGTGGTGATCCCGCGCGTGTTCCCGGCTCTTTCCAACGCCAGCGTGCTGACCCTGAGCCTGGAGGAAGGCACGCCGCTGGAGCAGGTCAATGATGAAAACGGCTTTGATCAGGCGCTGCGCGACCGGTTCGGCACGCGCCTGTTCGACCTGATTGCCCGGCAGATCTTTGATCTGCGGGTGGTGCATTGCGATCCCCATCCCGGCAATTTTGCCTTCCGCACCGACGGCAGCATCGTGCTCTACGATTTTGGCGCGGTGAAGCGCCTGCCCGAGCAGGACGTTCAATTGATGGCACGGATCGTACGCGCCGCTCTCGACGGCCACTGGCAGGCGCTGGATCAGGCGCTGCTGGAGATCGGCGCCCGCCGTGACCGCTCTGAACAGGTCTCCGAGCGCCTGTATCGCAACTGGGTGCCTCTGCTGGTCCAGGGCTTCTCCGACCAGGGCTTCGATTTTGGCAGCGCCCGGATACACCAGGAGCTGATTCAGCAAGCCAAACGCACGCCGCTGGAAGAAATGCTGAAGTTCCAGCCCTGTTCGCGCACCCTGCTGGTACAGCGCGTGGTCGGCGGTCATTACTGGACGCTGAAAAGCCTGGGCGTGAAGGCCGCGTTCCGGCCGCCCCTGGAGGCGTTACTGGCACGCGGCCCGGGGTAGCTGGCACAACGAAATCGCGGCCGCTGGCGGCCGCGATGGAGGGCGGCGCCTTCCCTGGCGCCAGGTCAATGCGGATTCAGAACGCGGAACGCAAACCCACGCTGATGCCCGATATCTCTTCATCGCCGTCGTCGTAATAGCGCATGTATTCCAGGTTGGCGCCCAAAGTATCGGTGAGATTGAAATCGATACCCGCCCCGTACGACTGATCCTCGAAGTGTTCGTCATCGTCCACTGAATAATCGATGCCCGCCACCGAACCTTCCGCTTTGACGGTCCCTTTCATCTTGGTGTAACCGCCGATGATGTAGGGGTGCACGGACTCGGAAATCGGCGCCGCCAGTTTCACGTAGGCACCGTACATATTGTCCAGTTCGAAATCGACAATGCCCTGTGAGTCTTCACTGAAACCGGCACCGCCACGCACCTCGAGGCCGAGCCAGTCGGTGAATTCCACGCCACCACGCAGCACCGCGCCGTCGATCTTCAGGGTGTCGCTGTCATACTCATCGTTGTCGTATTGAAACTGTGTGTAGTTGGCGCCGATATAAGGCCCCGCGGCGAACGCGCCGCCCGCCACCAGCGAGCACGACAGAACCATCGCTTTACCCAATACTTTGACCTTCATTTGCGTCTCCTTTTGCGTGTGAAGTCCGGAGCAGCACTCCAGCGCCCGTTGCCCGCCGCGCCGCTCCAGGCCCGGTGAATCCGCAAGGCGCTCCGCCAATGCTCCTCGAATTTTGACCAGCCTAACCGGGGGCGTTCCTTAACCCCCGTTAAATGGGGTAAAAGGGGATGACGGAGTTCGCATTCCGTTCGCTTTATCCGGGGGCCCCGCTTCGACAACATCAGGGAAGGGCATGAGAAGAGAAATCCAAGGGGGATGGCGGCTCTGCCTGACGCTGTGCTTGTTGCTGTGCACCGGCGCCAGCCAGGGGCTGACGCTGAACGGCGGGGAATTCTATGAAGCCGCGGCCCAGCTACGCTGGCTGGACGACGCGGCCGCACGCTTGCAACCCGACCAGGCACTGCGACGGTTGCACGCCGGCGGCGGCCAGATGCTCGGTCAGGACTACCCTACCCTCGGCTTCCGCCAGGGCAATCAGTGGTTGTACCTGCCGATCACCAATCGTGGCTCCCGCGACACCTGGTACCTGAACGTGGCCCGGCCCCATCTGGATTTCCTCGACCTCTACGTCTTTGACGATCAGAACCGCCTGATCCAGCATCAGGCAAGCGGCGATCGGCGGCCGTTCGCGGCGAGAGCCTTTGCTCACCATCGGCTGGTGTTGCCGGTTACCCTGCCAACCGGTACGCGCAGCTCGCTGCTGTTCCTGGCCCGGGGCGCCAATGTGATCGACTTTCCATTGACGATCTCTTCGCCTGAGCGTTTCAACCAGATGGATACCCGCCTCACCCTTTCCTCCGGATTTTACTTCGGTGGCGTGGCGATCATGTGCCTGTTTAACCTGCTGATCTTCCTGTCCATCCGTGACCTCAGCTACCTCTATTACGTGCTTTACCTGGGCACCTTTGGCCTCAATCTGTTTGCCCGCGAGGGGCTGGCCTACCAATGGCTCTGGCCCGGCGCCAGCCAGTGGAACCACCTCTGCCTGCCAGCACTCAATCTGATCACCCTGGCCTTTTCCATCCTGTTTTCCTGCGCGTTTCTGGAATTGAAGCAGCGCGCCACCACGTTCAATCGGTGGCTCACCCTGGCCGCAGGCGCACTGCTGGTGGCGGCGCCGCTAAGCCTGCTTCATTTCCACTTTTTTATCTGGTTTTCGTCCGCGGTGGCCCTGCCCTGGACGGTGATCGCGATCACCCTGGCGGTGTGGCTGCTGCGCGGCGGTTACAGCCCGGCGCGTTATTACCTGCTAGCGTCGGCGGCGATCAGCATCGCCTGCGTGATCTATATTCTCAAAACCTTCAACGTTATCGGCGGCCATTGGCTGATCGAAAACGCCCTGCAACTGGGCACCGCCACCGAGGCGGTGTTGCTCTCGTTCGCCCTGGCCCACCGAATGACCACGCTCAAAGCGGAGAACGAGCGAATCCAGCGGGAGGCCAACGAAGCATTGGAACGGCGGGTCAGCGAGCGCACCAGCGAGCTCAATGCCGCGCTCAGTTCACGCAGCGAGTTTCTCGCCGTGATGAGCCATGAGATTCGCACCCCATTGAACGGCATCGTCGGCACCCTGGACATGCTTCGCGACACCCACCTGGACGAGGACCAGCGTGTCCATCTGCACGTGATCGAGCGCTCCAGCGCCAGCCTGCTCAATCTGATCAACGATGTGTTCGATTATTCCCGCCTCAACGCCGGCAAGATGCCACTGGAGCAGAGCGCCTTTGAGTTGCCCGCCCTGGTCGGCGAGTGCGTGGCGCCGTTCGAGCAACGCGCCAGGCTGAATGGCAATCGGCTTGGCTGGACGCTCTCCAATTCACTGGGGGATTACTGTGTCGGCGACCCGGTGCGGTTGCGCCAGATCCTGATGAACCTGATCGGTAACGCGGTCAAGTTCACCGAGGACGGCGCCATTGACGTGGCCGTGCATCGCGAAGTCGACAACAGCGATTACGTGTTTTTCAGTGTCACCGACAGCGGCGTCGGCATTCCGGCCGGGCAACGCGCCCTGCTGTTTGAGCACTTTCAACAACGCGACAGCAGCACCCAGCGCCGCTACGGAGGCACCGGCCTGGGCCTGGCGATATGCCGGCAACTGGCGGAAATCATGGGTGGCGAAATTGGCGTGCAGGCCCCACCCGGCGGCGGCTCGAAGTTCTGGGTCCGGTTGCCGTTACCGCCGGGACGAACCCGGCCGGATGAGCCGGCCCTGCCCGATCAGCCAGACAGCCAGCGCTACGCACGCTTGCTGATTGTCGACGACAACCACATCAATCTGCGCGTCGCCGAGGGTCTGTGCCGGAAATTGGGCCATCAGTGCGACACCGCCGAGAGCGGCGCCGAGGCACTCGCTACCCTGCTGGCGGCGCCGAACCGTTTCGATCTGATTCTGATGGATTGCGAAATGCCCGATATGGATGGTTTCGAAACCACCCGGGCGATCCAGCAATGGCAGCGCGAGGGGCGCCTGCCGGTGATCCCGGTGATCGCGCTCACCGCCCACGCGGTGCCGGACAAGATCGCCGCCTGCCACGATGCCGGCATGGTCGGACACATCGCCAAGCCGGTGAACCTGAGCCGCCTCAACGAGGCGCTGCAGGACACGCTGCGCGGGGTCGCCGACGGCGGCAGGGCCTGAATTAAACGTTACGCAGCAGGTAATCGGTGAAGCGGCTCAGGTCATTGAGGCTGGCGCAGCGACGCGCGCTGCGGCAGAACGGCAAATAGCTGGCCATGATGGCGTCACCGCTGTTCCAGCGGCTTTCCGGTTCGGGGTTGAGCCAGAACACTTGCCGGGCGCGCCGGGATATCTCGGCGAGATGCTGCTCACCGGCGGGCAGGTCGTTATTGCGAGCATCGCCGAGCACAATCACCGTGGTGTGACGATCAATCTCGCCGCCACACAGGTTGGCGAATTCCTTGAACATGGTGCCGTAATCGGTGCCACTGCCTGACAGGCGATCCAGAATCCGGCCCACCGCGATGTCCGGCTCGTAACGATCAAAATCCCCGGTGACTTCGTCGAAGCGAGAGGCGAACGCAAAGCTGCGCACTTTCGGCAGCACATCGGTCATCGCGTAAAGAAACTGCAGCAGAAAGCGCGCCGCCTCGCGCACGGAACTGGACACATCGCAGATCACCAGCACCTTGCTGCGCAAGCGCTGGCGGTCGCGCCAGTGCATTTCCACCGGGACGGCGTTGTAGCGCAGGCTGGCTTTCAAAGTACGGCGCGCATCCAAAGCGCCGCGCTTGGCGCGTTTCTGGCGGCGCTGATGCAGGCTCGCCAAACGTCGCGCCATGCGTTGTACCAGCAGGCGCACCTGTTGGAACTCGCGCAACTCCCGGAAGGGCGCCGCGCGCATGGTGTGCTCGCGCAGCGCCCGCCCGTGGGCGCGACCGTGCAGTTCGAACTGACGGCGCACATAGCCTACCGCCAGGTCACGCACCTGTTGGCGCCAGTCACGCAGCTGCGCGGCGCGACGCTGATCGGCGCTTTTCGAGGAGGCATCCAGCCGCAGGATTTCGTCGTCCACCGCGCCCATGCCCATGCTCATCAGCAACCGGCGCGCGTACAGACCTTGCTGGGTAATCACTTCCATGGCGGTGAAGTCGATCTCGCCCGCGGCCCGGGCCAGGGTCTGCTCCAGGCCCTCGGGGGTCTGGGCAACCAGCTCGGCGACCTCCTCCTCCAGCCCTTCACCGTCCGGGCGGGCACCATTCGTAGCGTCGTTCTCGCCGTCGCCGTCGGCGTCGGCACTCTCGAACTGAAAAAAGGCCTCGAAGCAGCGGTCGAATTCAAGCCGCTCGAGCTGGCTTTTCGCCAGGGTCATGGCCAGCGATTCGCGGAACCGGTCGCGGCCGGCATAGCCCACCAGCGCGGCGGCGCGGAACGCCTCTTCGGCTTCCACCGGAGAGATGCGCACCCCGGCACCGCGCAGGGCCTGGATGAATTCGTGCAAACGACGCTCGGCCATGACTCAGCCCTCAGGAGGCGCGCGGCTTACGGAACCAGTGCGGCAGTATGTCCCGGGCCAGGGCGACGTCCTGTTCGTTTTTCAGCACCAGCGCCAACGTCTGCTCAACCAGCTCCGGCTCAAGCGTCTCGGCGTGCAACAACACCAGGGCCCGCGCCCAATCCAATGTCTCGGAGATCGCCGGCAGTTTCTTCATATCCTGTTCACGCAGATGCTGAATAAACGCCACCAGCTGCTCGCGCAGCTGCTCCCCCAGTTCGGGTACCCGCTGGGCCAGAATGCGCCGCTCCAGATCCGCGCCCGGGTACGGGATATAAAGATGCAGGCAGCGACGCTTAAGGGCATCGGAGAGTTCACGCTGGTCGTTGCTGGTGAGAAACACCAGCGGCTGATGGCGTGCCTTGACGGTGCCCATCTCCGGAATCGAGATCTGAAAATCGGACAGCAACTCCAGCAGAAACGCCTCGAACTCCTGGTCCGCTTTGTCGATCTCATCGATCAGCAACACCACCGGCTCGTCCGAGCGCAACGCCTTCAACAGCGGACGTGGCTCCAGAAAGGTCTCACTGTAGAAAGCGTCGCCCAGGTCGCCAAGGCGCTTGATGCTGGCCTCCAGGCCTTCCGCGTCGCCGAGCAGGTCACTGAGTTTGTCGCGCAGCAATTGCGTATAGAGCAATTGCTTGCCGTATTTCCATTCATACAGCGCCCGGCTTTCGTCCAGCCCTTCATAACACTGCATGCGGATCAGGGGCGCCTCCAGGAACGCGGCGGCGGCTTTCGCCAGCTCGGTCTTGCCCACCCCCGGCGGGCCTTCCACCAGCACCGGTTTGTGCAACTGCGCGGCCAGATAAACCGCCAGGGCGGTGCGCTGGTCGCAGATGTAATCCTGCGCGGCGAAATTGCGGACCACATCCTCAACGGACTCGATACGGGTTTTCATGTCGGGCTCGGCTGTGAAGAAGAGGTTCAAGTTTAGGACAGTCGCCGGTCGTGGGCAGAGACGGGAACCGTCGCCGCCATGGGGGATACGGACAATCGGCCGGCGCGGTTGCGCTCAGTGCACCACGGTGTCGTCCGCCAGCATCATGCCGGACGGGTCGTTGCCCTCGTCTTCATCGTCGCTGACATCGAAATGCAGGGAATGCACTTCGCCGTCGATCATCTCCGGAATACGGTCCAGAAACAGATCCAGATGGTCGGAATCAAAATGGCGCTCCAGGGCATCCAGCGTTCGCCATTGCTGCCAGAGCATGATTACCCGGGGCGCGTCCGCTTTGACGTAAACCTCATAGGACAGGCAGCCATCCTCATCGCGGGCATGGCTGGCCAGTTCCTGGATCAGAGCCAGGGCTTTGTCCCGCGTCGCGTCGCGGACCGGTATCACACCTTTAACGATGACCATGCTGCCTTTACAATCCAGTCAAACAGACCGAACAGTATAACATGGATCGGCAATCGCCGGGGCGCAAGCCCCGGGAGTGCCGGCAGGCTGGCTAGAGGCGCTGCTTGAAGGTCACCGAGTCGGCCAAGGGGATGCGGCCAACGCGGGTACGGTTGGCGGCCACCGTTTCGTCTTCGTAACCAAAGCTGATGCCGACCATGATCACGGTGGAATCCGGCTCGCCAAATACGTCGCGCACGTCGTTGGGGTAGTAACGCATGCTGCCCTGGGCGCAGCAGCCGATGCCATGGGCGGTCATCGCCAGCATCAACGACTGAATGTACATGCCCACGTCCATGGCCACGGTGGTCCCGAACGATCGCTCCATGCCGATGAACACCACGTGCGGGGCGTCAAAAAGCTCGAAATTGCGCAATTGGGCGCGCTGGCGGGCGGGTTTGTCGTCGCGGGCGATGCCCATGTTGTTGTACAGCTCCACCGCGCAATCGATCTGACGCTGGCGGTAAACACCGTTGAACGTGCCCGCGTTGGGCTCGAAATCCGGCTCGATGGGAATGCCAGCGGCCACCTTTTCGACCATCCGGCGGCGCAGTTCATCACGCGCCTCTCCGGAGGCCACGAACACTTTCCAAGGCTGAATATTGCAGTTGGACGGCGCCAGCTGGGCCAGCGAAAAGACCTGTTCAAGCACGTCCTCGGGCACCTGGCGGTCCTGAAAGCCGCGTACTGAGCGGCGCTGGCGCATGGCATCGGCGAGGGAGACTGCATCCGCGGTCATAATGACTCCTGTTGTTGTCGGATCGGGCGGAACAATACTAGGGAACCTCTGAACAACTCCCCAATGGCTCTGCGGGTGCTACAGCACGCCCTGCGGGACTTTCCGGGCGATGCCTGCTCGGCGTTGCGCCTTCTCGACGTAGCCCGCTATGCCTTCGAAGACGCGCCTTGATCAGGCACCGCCCGGAAAGCCAGAACCATTGGGGAGTTGTTCAGAGGTTCCCTGGATTATGGAATGGTGTTTCATCCTACCCAGTTGCCGAATAAAAGGCGATGACCCACCGGTCGCGCCCGTCCTGGTCACGCCCGTTGCTAGAGCCGCTCGCCGGCCGCCCAGCGGCGCCCGCCCAGCGCCAGGATTTCCAACTGTTCCGCGGCGTTGCGAGCCAACTGCTCGCGGCGCGCCGGGGACACATCCAACATCGCCACGCCAAGGCTGAACATCAGCGCCACCGCCGCCTCCGCCTCACGCTCGGCGGGCACCGGCGGGCGCCCCTGCGAAGCCACCACCTGGCGGATGTCCTCGGCCAGTTCGTCGATCAACAATTGCAACTCACCGTGGATTCGCAGCCGATAGGCGCGCCGCCGCCCCAGCCGTTGCTGCAGCAGCAACCGGAATTCGTCTTCATAGAGGTGTTGAAAACGGCCAAACCGACCCACCAGCTCACGGACCGCCCGGGCCACGCCGATTTCGATCATGCTGCGCCGGCCCTCGGCCATCCCGCCACGCAGGCGAAAGCAGGCCCGGTCGATCAGCGCCAGCCCCAGGGCTTCCATGTCGGGAAAATGGTTGTACAGCGAGGTCGCCGCCAGCCCCGCCTCGCGGGCCACCTCGCGCAGGCCAAGGCTGTCGAAGCTGCGCCCGCCGGCCATCAGGCTGGTGGCGCTGTCGAGAATCCGCTCGCGGGTTTCGCGCTTTTGACGTTGTCGAGGGGTGTCGGACATTAGCCTTACAAACGTTAGTTTAAATTCAGGCCCTATCTAGCCATAAAACACCGTTTCATAGCAATGGCGCGTGTAAACAATTGACGGAAGCTTGTTCCATGCTGAAAATAACTCACAGTTGTTAGTTGTAATTCTGGCACGCCGGAGGAACACTGGCCCTTTCGGGCCGGGCGGCGCATCATCGCAATGACGGCGCATGGGGCGCCCACCGCCGTCGGCGCGGCCACATCAAGGACGTACAGCAAGGGGCTCTTAATGAATTACCTGGTCACCGGTGCTACCGGCTTTATTGGTCGATTTCTGGTCGCGCGCTTGCTCAGACGCGAAGGCGCCCGGGTGTTCGCGATCGTGCGGCCCGGCTCCGAGTACAAACTCGACGCATTGCGCCGCCGGCTGTGCGTGGAAGAGGATCGGCTGGTACCGATCAAGGGCGACCTGACCAAAAAGCTGCTGGGCATCGGCAAACGGGACCAGGACGATCTGGTCGGCCAGATCGATCACTTTTTCCATCTCGCCGCCATTTACGACCTCAACGCCGACGAGAACACTCAGCGCTACATCAACATCGAAGGCACCCGGCAGACCCTGAAACTGGCCGAGAAGCTGAACGTCAAATGCTTCCACCATATCTCCTCGGTGGGCGCCGCCGGTCTTTATCAAGGCACCTTCACCGAAGACATGTTCGAAGAGGCGGTGGGCCTGGACGACCCTTACCTGCTCACCAAGCATGAGTCGGAAGCCCTGGTTCGCCAGGAGAGCCGCATTCCCTGGCGCATTTACCGCCCGTCACTGGTGGTCGGGCATTCGCAAACCGGGGAAATGGATAAGATCGACGGGCCCTATTATTTCTTCAAGGTGGTGCAGAAGCTGAAGGATTATCTGCCCAACTGGATTCCTTTGCTGGGCGTGGAGGTGGGCCACTTCAATGTGGTGCCGGTGGATTTCGTCGCCGACGCGCTGGACCACATTGCCCACCAGCCCAAGGGCAACGGCCAGTGCTTCCACCTGACCGCCGACCGCAGCTACAACTTCGGTGAGTTGCTGGACATTATCGCCAGCGCGGCCCAGGCGCCGCGCATGGCGGTGCATCTGAATCAGCGAATGTTCGATGCCGTGCCCGGCTTCGTGAAAAAGGGCATGAGCGCCCTGACGCCACGCATGCTGATCAATCAGACCTTGGAAAATCTCGACATTCCCCCGTCGATCTTGCCGTTCCTGACCTTTCCCACGGAATACGACAATCAGCGCGCCCAGGCCGCGCTGGCGGGCAGCGGCATTAAGGTGCCGGACGTGGAAGACTACATGCAGCAGTTGTGGGACTTCTGGGAAAACCACCTGGACCCGGACCGCGACGAGCGTGAAGACGAGCTGCAGCCCTTGCCCTCATTGCCTGAGCGGGTGGAAGACAAGATCGTTCTGATCACTGGCGCCACCTCCGGCATCGGCAAGGCCAGCGCGCTGAAGCTGGCCCGCGCCGGTGCCACCGTGCTGGTGGTGGCGCGCACACCGGAAAAACTGGAAGAGACACTGCATGAGATCAAGCAGCTCGGCGGCACCGCCCGGGCCTATCGTTGCGACGTCACCGATCTGGACCAGATCGACGAACTGGTGGAAAAAGTCCTGGCGGACTATGGCCGGGTGGACATCCTGATCAACAATGCCGGCCGCTCGATTCGCCGCTCGGTGGTGCACGCCTTCGACCGGTTTCATGATTATGAGCGCACCATGCAGCTCAATTACTTCGGCGCCCTGCGATTGATCATGAAACTGCTGCCAACCATGGTCGAGCGCGGTTTCGGCCATGTGATCAATATCTCCAGCATCGGCGTGCTCACCAACGCGCCGCGGTTCTCCGCCTACGTCGCCTCGAAAGCCGCGCTGGACGCCTTTACCCGTTGCGCCGGCAGCGAGCTGGCGCACCAGGGGGTGCGCTTCACCACCATCAATATGCCGCTGGTTCGCACGCCCATGATCGCCCCCACCAAGATCTACAACCATGTCCCCACCATCAGCCCCAATCAGGCGGCGGACATGATCTGCGAGGCGGTGGTCCGCCAACCCAAGCGCATCGCCACCAGCCTGGGCATTCTTGGCCAGGTGATGCATTTCATCACCCCGAGAGTCACCGAGACGATCATGAACACCGGCTACAAGCTGTTTTCCGACTCAGCCGCCGCGCGCGGTGAAAAAGAGGTCAACCCGAAGCGGATCAAACGCGAGCAGGCGGCGTTCTCACGGCTGTTCAAGGGCATTCACTGGTAGCAAGCCGAGGCTGGGCAGCTGCGATAATGCAAAGGCTGTGGCGTGCCAGCGTCTTTAAAAAACGCCGCTGCGGAAGCAACCCTCCACCGCGGATCGCCTTGCAAGGCCGGCCTCGCCTTCGGCTCGGTTCGCGGTCAGGGACCGCTCCCACGCGGCGCGGTAGAGAGGCGGGTATGCACTGACCCGAATCAGCCCGGCGTGCTCTCGCCCACTCTTTCAAGAAAGGCGAGGATCTCCCGGTTCACTTCGGCGGCCTGCTCCATCTGAATCCAGTGGCCACAGCGGTCCAGAATCACGGTGCTCAGATCGGGCACGTAATCGGGCATGCGCGCCAGCGCTTTCTGGCCGAAGATCAACACCGGGTCCTGCATGCCACCGAGAAACAGAACCGGCGCCGGGATCGTCCAGTTCGGGTCGTCCCGGCTTTCCCGCCAAGAGGCGTCCATCGCCCGGTACCAGTTGATGGCACCGGTAAAACCGGTCTTCTCGAAGCGGGCTACGTAGTAGGCCAGATCCTCATCGCGCATCCAGCGCGGTGGTGTCTCCGGCCTGGACATGGCCTGTAGAATCCGCCGGTCATCGTGGCCGACACGAAAGTCGTCGATGCCGTCCGCGGAGAGGCTGTGAAATAGGCGGCGCAGGCTGTCCTGAACATTTTCCTGCAGCTCCTGCTCCGGCAACGCCGGCTGTTGGAAGTACAACATGTAGAAAAAATGATCGCCAAACAGCGCGCGCATTGCCTCGGTGGGCGGCCGGGGCGCGGGGCCACCATAGGGCACCGACAACCCCACCACCGCCGCGACCCGCTCGGGGTGCCGGCGCGCCACCTGCCAGGCCAGAGCGCAGCCCCAATCGTGCCCAATCAACACGGCGCGCTGCGCGCCCAGAGCGTCAATCAGCGCCACCACGTCGGCCACCAGCCGCGACTGGCGATATTCTTCCACCTCATCGGGGCCACCGGTTTCGCCGTAACCGCGCAGGTCCGGCGCCACCGCGTGGTAGCCCGATTGCGCCAGCACCGGCAGTTGATAACGCCACGACGCCCAGCACTCGGGAAAACCATGCAGGCAAAGCACCAGGGGGGCATCGGGCTCACCGGCTTCGGCAATAAAGAAGTCCAATCCATTGGCGGCCAGGCGCCGTTCGCTGATAAATGCCATATCGAATCGATCTGTTTGCTCAATCCCAGGGTTTCAGGCTGGTTTCCAGCCGGCCAGTCTGGCAATGTGACACTGCAATTCATGCGTGACAAGCGAAGCCGTGCCAGCCGCCGTGACCCAGCCCCCGACCCGCCAGCGTTCGACCCCCAGGCAGCGCTTTAATGCGTTGATCAAACCCTATGTTCCCGCCTATTTCCCAGTGGCCTGGAAGATGGGTCTATCGATCTCGGCGTTGCTGCTGATCGGCATGGCGCTGTTGGGCTCCCTGCTGCTCAATAATCAACTGGAACGCATGCGCGCCCAGGCCGATACCTTTGGCGACGCCATCGCCACCCAGCTCGCGCACACCGCCCAGGAGCCGCTGCTCGCCGAAGACAGCTTTCTGCTCAAAGTGCACATCAATAACCTGGTCCGCAGTGGCAACATCCATGGCGCCGCCCTGTTTGATCGCGACGGACAACAACTGGACAAAGCCGGCCTGGTGCCCCCCGGCGGCACCCCGGCCACGCACACCGTGCGCCGCTGGCGCCTGGAGCACCACGCCTTGAGCACCTATTTCGCGCCGGTGATGGTGGAGCAGGCGCTGGCCGGCTCGGTGGCGGTAACGCTTTCCGACCGCCCGATCATCGCCGCCCAAAAGGACGTGCGCGATACCATGATCACCGCCACCCTGGTGATGGGGCTGCTGGCGATCATCGCCTCGTTCCTGATCAGCCGGCGCCTGGCCCAGCCGATCCATAATCTGCTCGCCGCCACCAGCGCATTGCGCAAAGGCGATCTGGAATATCGCATTCATGAGCGGCGCAACGACGAAATCGGCCACCTGATCGAGGCCTACAACAGCATGGCGCACAGCATGCTTGAGAAAGATCAGGTGGAGCGCGTGCTGCAGCGCTTCGTCAGCCCCTCGGTGGCGCGCAAGATGATGGCGGACCTCAACCAGGTCACCCTGGGCGGCCGGGATGTGGTGGCCACCGTGGTGTTCGCCGACATCGTCGGCTTTACCCGGCTGTCTGAAACTCTGGCGCCGGAAGCGGTCGCCAACATGCTGAACGTCTATTTCGACGCCATCACCACCGCCGCTGGTTGCTACCGGGGCACCATCGACAAATACATGGGCGACTGCGCGATGATCGTGTTCGGCGTGCCGGAGGAGGATTCCGAGCACCTGTTTCATGGTCTGTGCTGCGCGGTGATGATTCAGCGGCTGGTGGCGCGCCTGAATCAGCATCGCGCGGCGCGCGGGCAAACCACCGTGGAGTTCCGCATTGGCATTAACGCCGGGGCCATGCTGGCCGGCAATCTGGGCTCCCGGGAGCGGATGCAATACACGGTGGTCGGCGATGCGGTGAATCTCGCCTCGCGCCTGTCCAATATGGCCGCCGCCGGCGAGATCATCGCCGCCGATACCCTGTTCGCCGACGCCAACATCGCCTCGCGTGTGCGGGCCACGGAATACGGCGCCATGCGCGTGCGGGGCCGTTCCGAGCAGGTTGGTACCTACCGGGTCGATGGCGTGCACGCGTTGTCCGAAACCCTGATGGAGCAGCGCATCGCCCAGTTCCTTTCATCGCTCAGCCCGGAGGCGTCCAATGGCCGCTACTGAGACCCGACGCGGCCCGCGGGCCGCCGCGGTGACCTTGGCGATGGCCGTGTTGCTGTCGGCCTGTTCCAGTCTCCCACTGTTCTCCAACGACAGCCAACGGCTGGACGATGCGCTCGCCGAGGATCGCTACGATGATGCCCTGGCGATCATCGACGGCGCCGATCCGGATGACCCGCTTAACGCCGCCCTGCTGGCGCGACGTCCGGCGGTACTGGAGGCGAGCCACGCATACCGCGGCGATGCGCTTGACCGGGCCCGCGCCTTCGGCGCCCGGGGAGACTGGCAAAAGGCGTATCAGACGCTGGATCAGACGTCGCCGAGAGTGGTGGACAACCAACCTCTCAGCACGCTGAAACAACAACTGCAGGCACGGGAAGCGGCCCGTCTGCGTGAGCGCCTGAGCCGTTGGTATCTGGCCGTGGGGCAAGCGGTGCTGGACAGCGGCGATTTGAACAGCGAACTGGCGCCCTTCGAAGCCGCCAGAGCCGGCGCGGCCCGCGCCGAATGGAATCGCCTGCGCAACGAAGCCACGGTCGCGCTCACCGACCTGGGCCACAGCTACGCGAACCAGGAGCAGTGGGCGCCGGCGCTGCGCTTGCTGGACATGGCCCAACGCCTCAGCCCCAGCCGCCAGCAGCCGGCGGCTCTGGAGCAGGCCCGCCACCACATCAGCAGCAGCCGCGACCGGCGCCGCTCCGAGCGCAGCGAGGCCGAGCGTCGACAGGCGCAAAGCCTGGTGGCGGCGTATCAGGACAGCGGCGAGCTGAATGACCTTCTGGCCGCGCGCACTTATCTTATGGAACACCCGGACAGCGCCCCGGGAGCCCTTCGTCATCAGGTGGATGCCTGGTGTCAGCAGCGCTTCCAGGACGCCATGACGCGCGGCGAGGCCCTGTACGCGCGCGGCGAGTATCGCGATGCCTACCGGCTATGGCGTCAGGTTGCCCCGCTGCAACCGGACAACGAAGAATTGATCAAGAAGCTGGAACGCAGCCGCAAAGTGCTGAAGAACCTGCGTTCACTGGACGAGACTTAAACGAGGCCTCTTAAACAAAGCCAATGGTGCGCCCGCGACCTGCGACGAGGCCACCCGACGCGGTGCCGCTCGCTTGAGTGCCATTGGTTGACGTTAAAGCCCTCTCCCCTTGCGGGAGAGGGGCTGGAGAAAGAAGCCCGCCAGAAAGCCGGGACGAGGCCCGGCTCCACGCCCTGACTATGAGCGCGGAGACGGCGCCTCGCCACCACGGGCAGCCTGGTCGTCACCACGGTCATCATCTTGCCGCTCTTCGCGCCGCTCTTCCTGCGGCGACTCTTCCTTGACTCCGGGCAGGAAGCCCTCGTTCTCGATCACCGGCTCGGAGGTGCTCGGCGCGGCGCTTTCATCAACGCTCTTGTTTTGCTCTCTCTCATACGCCTTGCGGTAATCCTCGGACACCGGCGAACGGCCATCAAACAACTGGCTGGCACGGGTCGGCAGCGGGAACGCCGTGTCGCGCACCAGATTGCCGTCTTCATCGACGCGGAACTGCATGGCGGTCACGCCCATGTATTTCTCGCGGGTCATGTCCACCAGACGCTCATTGTCGACCAGCACGGTGGGCTTGATGAAGATCATCAGGTTACGCTTCACATGGCTCTTGCTGGTGGAGCGGAACAGCACGCCCAGTAGCGGGATGTCCCCCAGCAACGGCACCTTGCGCACGGTGTCCTGAACGTCATCGGAGATCAGGCCACCCAGAGCGATGGTCTCGCCATCGTCCGCCAGCACCGTGGTGGTCAGCTTGCGTTTGGTGGTTACGATATCCACGGCCTCGCCCACCGAATCCTTGACCGCCGAGGTTTCCTGTTCCAGTTCCAGACGGATGGTGTTCAAGCCGGCCACATGGGGCGTGACCTTCAATGTCAGGCCCACGTCCTCACGCTGAATGGTGGTAAAGGGGTTGGATACGCCGGAGCCGGTGCTGGAGGCCTGGCCGGTCACGAAGGGCACGTTCTCACCGACGATGATCGACGCTTCCTGGTTGTCCAAAGTCAGAATACTGGGCGTGGACAACAGATTGGTGTTGGTGGTGGAGGCCAGCGCCTGCACCAGCGCGCCCCATTCCAGATCACCGTTCGAATTGGTTTTGCCAAAGCCCGCGGCCAGACCGTCGCCCAGGGAAATCTGTGAGGGGTCTTCGGTGATCACCGCGCTGAGCAGATCCTGGATGCTGACACCGCTGTTGTTGAAGTTAACCGCGCCAATGCCGTTCTCGCCACTGCCCGCCACGTACTGGAAGCCCAGGGAGCTGGCTTTGTCACCGGTGACCTCGACGATCGCCGCTTCAATCAGAATCTGCGCACGGCGCACATCCAACTGACTGATCACCGACTGAAGCTCGCGCATCATCTCCGGTTCGGCGCGAATCACCAGGGCGTTCAGAGAGACATCCGCCTGGATCGACACTCGCGCGGTGGCACTGGTGCCACCTGCCGTCGCCGCCGGCGAGCCCTTGGTATCGCCCTGCTTAACGGCGGACGCGCCTTCGGCGAAATTCTTCAGCAAGTCCGCCATTTTTTCGGCATCGCCATGGCTCAGGCGCACCACTTGAACCCCACCGGCGGCGGCGGACGGCGTGTCCAACTTGCTGATCAACGGCAACAAGCGGGCGCGAGTGCCCCGATCCCCTTTGATGATCAGCCGGTTGGTACGCTCGTCGGCGACCACGGTGGCGTTGCTCTGGTTCGCCGCTCGCCGGTTGCCCGGGTCCGGCTTGGTGAGTTCCTGCAGCAGGGCCACCATGTTGCCGGCGAACGCGTGCTTGAGCTGAACGATCTCCACATCGTCGCTCTCGGCGCCGTCCAGGCTCTGAATAATGGCGCGGATACGACCGATGTTGTCCGCGTGATCGCTGATGATCAGCGCATTGGCGGACCCCACCGCCGCCAGGTGACCATATTGCGGCACCAGCGGACGCAGCACCGGCACCAGCTCTTCCACCGGGGAATTGTCCACCGGAATCACCTGCGTGATCAGCTCCTCGCCATCCACCGTGGTGCTCTGGGTGAGCGGCAGATTGCTCTGTTTGGCGGTGGTGTTGGTGACGATCTTGATCACGTTGCCCGCCGGGACCGCGGCGTAACCGTGCACCTGCAGAACCGACAGAAACAGTTGATAGACCTCATCGGAACTGAGCGGCTTGTTGGAGATCACCGTCACGTCACGGGCGCGAACGCGCGGGTCGATAACGAAATTCTTGCCGGTCATCTCGGCGACCTGGCTGATGAACGCCTGAATGTCGGCGTTGCGGATGTTCACCGTCCAGGACTTGCCGTCACTGCTGCGAGTGACTTCGTTTTTGGCCTGCTGGGCGTGCACGCCCAGCGGCAACGTCAGCACCAGGGCCACCATGGCCGCCTGCCAGGCGATACTCCAGCGCGAGCGCGTCACGTTCCGGGTTGCGCGGTTCCGGCCTGACCCCACTGTGCCTGCCAGAGTCCGCCGGGCCGGCGCCGCGCTCAGGGAGCCCGCGGCTTCAAAGGGGATGTTCAAAGGCTCCATAACAATCTCGCTACGGTGGATAGTTCACGGTAAATTGCTGATCGCCACGCTGGACCACGATGGAGGCCGCCTGGGTGTCCTGATAAGACTGCATGGCCGCAAGATCGCTGTCTTCGGTACCCAGCGGATAGCCGTTTACCGACACAATGACATCACCCTGGTTAAGGCCAACCTGCTCGATCAACTGCTTGGGCGCCTGGGCGCCGATCTGATAACCCTGGGTCTCTCCCTCGCTCACCGGCTTGAGCCCCAATTGCCGAATCACCGCCGAGCGCTGCTGGCTGAGATCCGTTTGCGGGCTTGGAGAAGGCTCGCGGGGAGCCGGCTCGGTGACCTGGGTGACGCCACCCAGAGCGCTCAGTTCGTTCAGACGCAACGTCTCCAGACGACCTTGCCGACGCAGGATCACGCGATCCGCGTAGATTTCGTCGATCTTGGCGTTACCGGGAATACCGTCGCCGATGTGATAGAGCTCCGCGTCCTTGCCTTTTTCCGCGATGATCGCGGAGGATTTGTCGCGATCCCGGGTTTGGAATAAACCGAGCAGTTCCAGCTTGAGCCGGGTGTCCGGCGCGTCCACGGGGCGATCATTATTGTTCTGCGCTTCTTGTTGATAGAGGCCAAACAGCTGCCAGCCCTCCACCTGGGACTGGGAGAGTTGCCGGCCACCGTTGTCGCCGGCCGCCGTTCGCACCTGTTGTAACGAGGAGGGGGGAAGAGCGTCGCTGGGCCCATACCAGAGTATCCAGGCGGTCTGGGCAATCACGTATGCCAGCAGCACGAGCAGCAACAGCGCCATCACGATACGCAGCCGTCCGGACCACTTCTGCTGGTTTCCCCTCCGGGCCCACTGAATCATAAATCCACAATCCCACTTATCGTTATCCGGCCCACCGGCGATCAAAAGATTCGCTATAAACAGCCGGTTGTCCGTGGCCGGTTTTTCCAGGCCGGTCGGCCCTGCGGTCACTGCCGCTTGTTATATTGAGGCCCGAAGTGATGCTCCGGTGCCCGGGTGTGGCGGCGCAGTCGTTCAAGATACGCGAAACGTCACGCCACCCTGCACATTTTGTTTTTCTTCAGCGCCGCGGCGCTGGCTCAGGAGCCGAACTTCAGCGGCTGACTCATCTGAAACACCACATCCGAGGGGTCGCCCCCCTGGCTGACACCGAGCAGTTGAGGCCAGGCCCGATGCACCTGAACCTTCAACATCTTCTTCTCGATGCTGGCCTCGACCAGCTGTTGCTGATCCGGCCCGGTTACCCGCAGCCGCGGCCCCTGCTCACCCATGAACAGGCGGCCATCCAGAGGCGGCACCCGAGCCGAGCCGCTGCTCCAGGTGACCGTGCCGCCGCTATAATCCAGCGTGCCTTTGGCATCGACCACCGATCCACCGGCGAGTTCCAGAACCATCAGGGAAACATGAGCGGTACCGTCGGCATTGCCCTGCGGCACCTGCCGGCTGATCATGGCGACCGGTACTGTGGCACGCCATTGTTCAAGACGCCAGTCCCCCCAGTCGGCACCCAGCCAGCCGTCACCTTGCAGGTCATCGGAACGTAAAGAAAGCTGTAAACCCGGGGTCAAGCCGTGCCAGTCCAACGTCCAGGCCAGCGTCCCCTGCTGATCACGCCAGCGCGCGTTCACCGTGGCATCCCACCAGCGCCCGCGGGGCTGCGAGAGCACCAATGGAGCGCCACCGGGTCGCAGTGCCGGCAGCCGATCCACCACCACCGCCGCCGGCATCAGCGCCACCAGGAATACACATAAACTGAGGAAAAACACCGCCCCCAGGGCGATCCAACGCCGCATCGTCAACCCACCCAAAAAAAGCCTTTAGAGCTTGTCCATGATTCTCACGGCGCCTGCGCCGGGAGCACATCGCTCCGGCCCTTTCCGGCGACCACTCGCTGCCGTGAAGATCATTAGCCGCTCTTAGAAAGGGATATCGTCGTCGAAGTCATCCGCCGGGCCGTTGAAATTACCGCGCGGCTTACTGGCTTCATTGCCCGACTCGTAGTCGTTATTATCATTGTTGGCATAACCGCCGCCCTGCCGGTCCCCGCCCTGATTCTGCTGGTAGCCACCACCACCGCCGCCTTCGCCACCACGGCCATCGAGCATTTGCATCTCGTTGGCGACGATCTCGGTGGTGTAACGGTCCTGGCCATCCTGCCCCTGCCACTTGCGGGTTCGGATCGAGCCCTCGATGTACACCTTGGAGCCTTTCTTCAGATACTCGCCGGCGATCTCGCCGAGCTTATTGAAGAACACCACCCGATGCCACTCGGTGCGCTCTTGCATCTGACCGGTCTGGCGATCCTTCCAGCTTTCACTGGTGGCCAGCCGGACATTGGTCACGGCGCCGCCGCTGGGCATGAATCGGGTTTCCGGATCGGCACCCAGGTTGCCGATTAAAATAACCTTGTTAACGCCTCTCGCCATGGCTGTCTGCTCCCTTGTTTCTAGAGGGCCTGCTGGGCCGGTAAAATACCGGCACGGAATGGTGCGGATCGGCTATTGTGGCAGCTTTACGCCCGCCGAATAACCCCCTTGCGCATGGTCAGCGGGCGCGCTCGCGGCGACGCCCCCGGGAAAGGACTCAGGCGCTTTGCACATCGGCGGTCAGCGCCGCCAGGGCCTGTTCATCCAGTTGCTGGTTGTCCACCTTGAGTAGCGCCAGGCTCTGCTCGGCCACCACCACCGCTTCCAGCACCCCGGGCACCGCGCGCAACCGATCGGCGGCCTCTCCCCAGTCGACCCCGGCACGCAGGCGGATGGCGCGATTGTCGAGCTTGGGCAGTTCCGCCATGCCCCGCAGGATCCACAGCCACACCAGGCCCATCGCCGCGCAGCCGAAGAACACCGCTTCCGCGCCCACCCACTGATAAAGCGCGCCGCCGAGCTGGCCGCCAATAAAGACGCCCAGAAACTGGCTGGTGGAATAGATGCCCATGGCCGTGCCTCGGGTGCCCGCCGGCGCGGCGCGGCCCACCAGCGAGGGCAGTAAAGCCTCAAGCAGATTAAAAGCCATGAAGTAAATAAACAGCGCCAGCACAAAGTGCCATAGCGTGCTGCCCGCCAGGGCCAGAAGCACTTCGGCGACGATCAGCAGGGTCACCGCCAGCCGTTTGATCGGCATCGCCCCACGCCGCTCAGCGGCGATAATCAATGGCACCATGGCCAGGAACCCGCCCACCAGAACCACCAGATACAGCAGGCTGTGCTGCTCGAGATTCAGCCCCAGTCGATGGCGCAGCAGCTGTGGCAATACCACGAATGAGGCGGTCATGGTCAGGTGCAGGGTGAGAATGCCCAGATCAAGCCGGCGCAGATTGGCGCTGCCCAGGCTGCGCCGGAAACGCTCACCCAGAGCAAGAGGCTCACTGGCGCGCACATCCGGCGAGGGCACCCATAAAGTCACCACCACGGCGACCAGGCCGAGCACCACGGTGAGCCAGAACAGCCCGCTCAGGCCCAACCAGTTGGCCAGCAGCGGGCCAAGAATCAACGCAAGAATAAACGATGAACCCACCGACATGCCGATCAGCGCCATCGCCCGAGTGCGATGCCGTTCGCTGACAACATCGCCGATCAACGCCATGATGACGCTCGCGATGGCGCCCGCGCCCTGCAGCGCCCGCCCGGCGATCACGCCGTGGATGGTGTCGCTGAGCGCCGCCACCACGCCGCCGGCCACGAACAGCAACAGCCCGATCACCAGCATCGGCCGCCGGCCAAACCGGTCCGAGAGCATCCCGAAGGGGATCTGCAGCAGCGCCTGCATCAGGCCATAGGCGCCAATCGCGGTGCCGATCAAAAGCGGTGTGGCGCCTTCCAGCCGGGCGCCGAATACCGCGAAGATCGGCAAAATCATGAACAGCCCGAACATACGCAGGGCAAAAATCGCCGCCAGAGACCCTGTGGTGGTCAACTCGGCGCGCCGCAGGGCGGCCTGGGAAGCATCGGTCATGAGCAAGGACAGTGAAAAATGGGGTGTGGAGTGTATCAGATTCCCTGGCCGGTCGGAGGTTCCGTTCTCGGCCGCTTCCGCGGCGGCCCGGGATCGGCGGCTCGGCGGCGAGGCAGAAAGCGTGTCGATCCGGTGATGGCAAATTGAACCCCCACCGAAGCAGTGATAGATTTCACAGTTGAATCAGTTTTTCTTCGTAGTTCACCCCGATATCCTCGGGACTCATCATGGACGAACCAATGGAAACGCAATCGGCACAAGTGTACGTAGTGGGGAGTCAGCACCTTCAGAACGCCCTGCTTACCGAATTTCTTGACAAAGAGTCGATCCCCGCCGTCGCGGTCAAAACCGTCGGCCAGGTGGAGGAAGAACAACTCGGCCGGATCGAGCAGAATCTGTTTCTGGTGGATTTCCACTCCGTGGACGTCAATGATGTGATCGCCCAACTGCTGGATACCGACAAACGCCTGGACAGCGATATTCTGATTGGCGTCTTCAATGTGGATAACGAAGAAGCCCTCGCCCGGCTGGCGGGCCTGCCCATGGTCAATGGCGGTTTTCTGCACGATTGCCCCCAGGGCCTTCTCACCAAAGGCATTAAAGCCATTTTTGAAGGCGAGCTGTGGTTCCCGCGCAAGGTGCTGCAGCAATATCTGGTGAAAAGCCGGGCCTTCAATAAGACCTTCGCACGCAACGAGGTGAATCTCACCGACCGCGAAATCGAGGTACTGAAGGTGATGGCCACCGGCGCCAAGAATTCCGAAATCGCCAACGTGCTCAGCCTCAGCCCGCACACCATCAAGACCCACATCTACAACATCTTCAAAAAGATCAACGCCTCCAACCGCCTGCAGGCGGTTAACTGGGCCCAGGAAAACCTGTAACCCACACCGCGCCGGCACGCTCTCGCGCCTACGCCTGGAGGCGTGCCCGCGTGAAGTGTGTGGCGTGCCGGCGCTTCCTTTCTTTTCCCCTTCACGATCTTTGCCCTATACTACACTGTTCATTTTGACAGTAGCCGAGGGTTCGCCATCTCATGGATACCATTCTGGTTCGCGGCGCGCGCACCCATAATCTGAAAAACGTGGATCTGGACATTCCCCGGGACAAGCTGGTGGTGATCACCGGGTTGTCCGGTTCGGGCAAGTCCTCCCTCGCCTTCGACACCCTCTATGCGGAGGGGCAGCGGCGCTACGTGGAATCTTTGTCCACCTACGCCAGACAGTTTCTGTCGATGATGGAAAAGCCCGATGTCGACCACATCGAAGGGCTCAGCCCGGCGATTTCCATTGAGCAGAAGTCCACCAGCCACAACCCGCGCTCCACGGTCGGCACCATCACCGAGATCTACGACTATCTGCGGCTGCTGTTTGCCCGGGTTGGCGAGCCACGCTGCCCGGAACACGGTACACCGCTGGCGGCGCAGACCATCAGCCAGATGGTCGATCAGGTGCTGGCCATGGAAGAAGGCAGCCGGCTGATGTTGCTGGCGCCGGTGGTGCGCGAGAAGAAAGGCGAGCACGCTCTGTTGTTCGAAGAGTTGCGCGCCCAGGGCTTTATCCGGGTGCGCATCGATGGCCGCATTTACGACATGGACGACACCCCGGCCCTGGAAAAGAACAAGAAGCACACCGTGGAAGTGGTGGTGGATCGCTTCAAAGTTCGCGGCGATTTGCAGAACCGGCTGGCGGAATCGTTCGAAACCGCGCTCGGCCTGGCCGACGACATCGCCATCATTGCCTCCATGGACACCCCCGCCAAGGGCAGCAAACCCGAGGAGGTGACGTTTTCCGCCAAGTTTGCCTGCTCTCATTGCGGCTATTCGATTCCTGAACTGGAACCGCGCCTGTTCTCGTTCAATAACCCGGCCGGCGCCTGCCCCAGCTGCGACGGCCTGGGCGTGAAGCAGTTCTTCGATGAAAGCAAGGTCATCACCAGCGAGGAGCTGTCGCTGGCGGAAGGCGCCATCCGTGGCTGGGACCGCCGCAATGTCTATTATTTTCAGATGCTCAACTCGCTGGCGCAGAGCATCGGCTTCGATATGGATGTCGCCTTCAAGAGCCTGCCCAAGGCGGTGCGCAAAAAGATCCTCCAGGGCACCGGCAAAGAGAGCGTGGAATTCCGCTACCTCAATGATCGCGGCGACATCATCAAGCGCAATCATCCGTTCGAGGGGATCATCCCGAACATGGAGCGCCGCTACCGGGAAACCGAATCCGACGCGGTGCGCGAAGACCTGGCCGGCTATCTGTCCACGTCCACCTGCCCGACCTGCAACGGCTCGCGCCTGCGCGAAGCGGCCCGGCACGTGTTCATCGACGAGATCACCCTGCCCGAGGTGGTGCGTCTGGCGGTGGGCAAAGCCTTCGCCTATTTCGACAGCCTGAAACTGCCCGGCAGCCGCGGCGAGATCGCCGAGAAGATCCTCAAGGAAATTCGTGACCGCCTGCAATTCCTGGTCAATGTGGGCCTGGAATATCTGACCCTGGAGCGCAGCGCGGAAACCCTGTCCGGCGGCGAGGCGCAGCGCATACGCCTGGCCAGCCAGATCGGCGCCGGCCTGGTGGGCGTCATGTACGTGCTCGACGAGCCGTCCATCGGCCTGCATCAGCGCGACAACGAACGGTTGCTGAACACTCTCACCCGCCTGCGTGATCTGGGCAACACGGTGCTGGTGGTGGAGCACGACGAAGACGCCATTCGCACCGCCGACCACGTCATCGACATCGGCCCCGGTGCCGGCGTGCACGGCGGCCAGGTGGTGGCCCAGGGCACCGCCAAACAGGTGGCGGCCAACAAAGCCTCCCTGACCGGCGATTATCTGTCAGGGCGCAAACGCATCGCCGTGCCGAAACAGCGGCACACCAACAAGGACGACCGCTGGCTGACGCTGTTCGGGGCCAGCGGCAACAACCTCAAGGGCCACCCGCTGAACCTGCCGGTGGGGCTGCTCACCTGCGTTACCGGGGTTTCCGGCTCGGGCAAATCGACGCTGATCAACCATACTCTTTATCCGCTGGCCGCCACCCGGTTGAACAAGGCCACCACCCTGCAGGCGGCGCCCCATGAAAGCCTGGAGGGCCTGGAGCACTTCGATAAAGTGGTGGACATCGACCAGAGCCCGATCGGCCGCACACCGCGCTCCAACCCGGCTACCTACACCGGCATTTTCACCCCGGTGCGGGAACTGTTCGCCGGCACCCAGGAAGCGCGCGCACGCGGCTACAAACCGGGCCGTTTCAGCTTTAACGTCAAGGGCGGCCGCTGCGAAGCCTGCCAGGGCGATGGCGTAATCAAGGTGGAGATGCACTTTCTGCCGGACATCTACGTCCCCTGCGAAGTGTGCGAGGGCCGCCGCTACAACCGGGAAACGCTGGAAGTCACCTACAAAGGCAAGAACGTCTACGAAGTGCTGGATATGACCATCGAGGAGGCGCGCGGCTTTTTCGACGCGGTGCCGGCTCTGCAACGGCGTTTGCAGACCCTGCTGGACGTGGGCCTGAGCTATATCAAACTGGGCCAGGCCGCCACCACGCTTTCCGGCGGCGAGGCGCAGCGGGTCAAGCTGGCGCGGGAGTTGTCCCGCCGGGACACCGGCAGTACTTTGTACATCCTGGATGAACCGACCACCGGCCTTCACTTCCAGGACATTCAGATGCTGCTGGATGTGCTGACCCGATTGCGCGACCACGGCAATACCATCGTGGTGATCGAACATAACCTGGACGTGATCAAGACCGCCGACTGGATCGTGGATCTGGGCCCGGAAGGGGGCGACGGGGGTGGCCAGGTGATCGCCGAAGGCACGCCGGAACAGGTGGCCAAGGTAAAAGGCAGCCATACGGCGCGCTTCTTGAAGGACGTACTGGCGAAAAAATAATGTTCATCGCGGTTTAGGGAAAGTCGTTTTTAGCTGTTCACAGGGCTGGGCCATGGGGGCGCGGGACAAGACCGGTGCCTTCCGGGACCGCTCAAGCCAT
>TARA_R110001606_G_scaffold67705_5_pt1 | contig 32644 bp, 29 predicted proteins | sample TARA_R110001606 | Tara Oceans TARA_R110001606 (sample SAMEA4398315) | marine metagenome | biome: Polar Biome; feature: [SRF] surface water layer (ENVO:00010504); material: water (ENVO:00002006), including particulate matter (ENVO:01000060) such as... | depth 5 m
CATAGAGCGGCAGCACCAGACGCTGATGCAGCTCCGATATCAATTTATGTTTTTCCTGCCGCACCCGCTCGCTGTCTTCGGGGTTGATCAGTTCCCACAGATAGCGATGATCCGGCGACAGCCAGCGGGCACCGCTCTTTTTCTCGAACTGGCCGATATCGAGGGCATATTGATCGAAATAGAGCAGGCTGAGTTTGGCGTTCTTTTTCGAGACTTCCTGAAGGTTGCCCGCATTCATGATGAAGCGCGGCCCCTCGTCGGTTTTTATGAAGGCACCCCGTTCCGCCATGTAGGTGACAGGTTTTTCCGGCACCCGCTCGTCATGCACCAGAATGCCCAGCATCTCACCCGCCGGTGTTTTCTCGCGGATATAGACGGTGACATCGTTGGTTAGGGTATTGAAGACGCCCTCGCGCAGGACCACTGCCGCCAGGCTATCTTGCCAGGCGACGCGCATCTCCGATACCGTGCGGTTGCCGAAGGGTACAAGGATGAAGCCGAGGAAATACATGACCAGCGTGATGATCAGTGCCAGATAGATGGCCGGCCGTGCCAGCGCCGACTTGCTGAGCCCCGCCGCCCACATGACGATCAGCTCGCTGTCCGAATAGAGCTTGTTGAAGGCGAAGAGGGTGCCAAAAAACAACCCCAGCAGCAGGGTGTAGCGCAGGATATCCGGCAGCAGCAGCAGGGAAAGATAGAGAAAGGTCGTGACCGGCAAACCGTTGATGAGCTGTTCCACGAACTTGAGGGCCTGAGACAGCCAGATCACGCCCGTCAGCGAGAAGGCGATGAACAGCATTGGAACGGCCAACTGCCTCATAATATAACGGTTAATATTCCTCATGGGGGGAGTATAGCGATAGTTTTGTTTGTTGCCAGTCAGGAAAGGACACGCTATGAAAAATAATGACGATAGCCAGGGGCGATTCGTTGCTATCCTTTATCCCGCCCCGGAAAAAGACAAGAATAGGTATTTTCCATGAAGTTCGCATTTTCTGAAATCTCCATTCCCAAGCGCGGCTCCCTCGCGGTCGCGATCTATGCCGACAAGGCCTTCTCGCCGACCGCCGAGGTCGTGGACAAGAAAACTAAGGGCGCACTCAGCCGGGCGCTGGAGACCAGCCGCTTTACCGGCAAGAAAGGGGACTTCCTTGAAATCGCCGCGCCGAGCGGGCTGGAAGTCTCGCGCGTGGTCCTGTTCGGCCTTGGCGACCCTGAAAAGCTGACGACGACGGATATGGAAACCCTCGGCGGTTCGCTGGTGAAGCGGCTGAACACGGCCGGTGCCCGCTCCGTCACCGTGATCCTCGACGAGCTGAACGCGAAAGAGTTCAAGACGAACGAGGCCGCGGCCTCGATTGCCGGCGGGGCGATGCTCGGCTCCTACCGGTTCCGCAAATACAAGACCGATATCGACGAGGCGGCGGAACCGACGCTGACCCGCATGACTGTCTCCTGCAAGGGATCGGCGACGGCGCGAAAAGCGTTTGCCGATATCGAGGCGCTGAACGAGGGCGTGTTCCTGACCCGCGATCTGGTCAGCGAACCGGCCAATGAGCTCTACCCGGAAAGTTTCGCCGGGCGCTGTCTGGAGCTGTCCGACATGGGCGTGCATGTGGAAATCCTCGATGAGGCGAAGATGCAGCGCCTTGGCATGGGGGCGCTCCTCGGTGTCGGGCAGGGTTCCCGCCGCGACAGCCGCCTTGTCATCATGCAGTGGAACGGCGCGACGACCAAGAAGGCGGGTAAAAAGCCGCTCGCCTTTGTCGGCAAGGGCGTCTGCTTCGATACCGGCGGCATTTCGCTCAAGCCCGGCCCCGGCATGGAGGAAATGAAATGGGACATGGGCGGCGCGGGCACCGTCACCGGCCTGATGAAGGCGCTGGCCGGGCGGAAAGCGAAAGTCAACGCCATCGGCGTCATCGGCCTCGTGGAAAACATGCCCGACGGCAACGCCCAGCGGCCCGGCGATATCGTCAAGTCGATGTCCGGCCAGACGATCGAGATTCTCAACACCGACGCCGAAGGCCGCCTCGTGCTCGCCGATGCGCTGTGGTACACGCAGGACCGCTTCAAGCCCGAATTCATGATCGACCTCGCCACCCTGACCGGCGCGATCATCATCACCCTCGGCCATGAGAATGCCGGGCTGTTCTCCAACAATGACGAGCTGTCCGAGCAGCTGTTCGCCGCCGGCAAGGCGGTGGGCGAGGGGGTCTGGCGCCTGCCGATGTCGGAGGCCTATGCCAAGCAGACGAAATCGCCGATCGCGGATTTGCAGAATATCGGCACCGGCGGGCGCGGCGCGGGCTCCATCGTCGCGGCGGAATTCCTGCAGAAATTCGTGAACGACACCCCCTGGGCGCATCTCGATATCGCCGGGATGGCCTGGTCGAAGGCCGACAAGCCGATCACGCCGAAGGGCGGCACCGGCTATGGCGTCCGCCTGCTGGACAAGTTCATCCGCGATAATTACGAGGGCAAATAGGCCCCCGCGTGACCGAGGTCAGCTTCTATCATCTGCAATCGGACCCGATCGAGCGGGCGCTGCCCCGCCTGCTCGAAAAGGTGCGGGAGCGTGGCTTTCGCGTGCTGGTCCGCGGGGCGACGGAGGAGCGGATCGAGACCCTCGACGAGGCACTCTGGAGTTATCGCGATGCCTCCTTCCTCGCCCACGGGCGGGCGGGGGATACCCTCGATCCCGCCGAGCAGCCGATCTTCCTCACGCTGGACGCGGAGGGCAATGCGAACGGCGCGGGTGTCCTCGTCCTGACCGAGGATGCCGCCGCCGACGACGCCACAGCCTTTGAGCGCTGCCTCTATATGTTCGACGGCAACGACGACGCCGCCCTCACCGCCGCCCGAACCCGCTGGAAAGCTTTCAAGGAAAACGATATTTCCGTCAGCTACTACCAGCAGACGGAAGCGGGGTGGGAAAAGAAGGCGTGAGGGGTTCTATGTGCGGCGCGCGCGCCGCTTCGGGGACGAGCTGATGGATGTGATCCGCCACCGCGACCGGCAATTCTTCCACTCCCCCCACAAGCACGAGCTGATCCGTTCCGCCTTCTTCCTCTTCGCCTTGTATGCCTATTTCGAGCTTATCTCCTCACTGGGGATCGAGGGGCAGATTTAGGGGTTTTTCGAAGGGCAAGACGTCTCGTCAGCTACTGGCAGTAGACGGAGGCGGGGTAGAAAAAGATACATTAAGAATACTATTTTTAACTTGGTTTTTCTCGGTCGTTTCTAATTTTGGTGATATAAACTCATTTTTCAGTCTATATACTGGTCGGATTAGATTAGCTCTCCAAAATACAATTTGACTTTCTTTTGCCCATAAAATTCTTATACAATTTATCAGTGTTTTTTGTTTTCAATTTAAACAACAGGGAGTTTGGCTAATGATCGATGAAAAATCATTAATTACAAGCGCGGAGTATGTTGTAGAAGAGACGTCTGCTGGAGAAGATAAACTTACATTGAATTGGTTTTCTAGGTTGATGCTTGCCCCGGGGGAAACACGGAGGGGGGAAAGCACTCTAGATGTTAAGAAATTCCGTTGGGATCCATTTAGTCTTTACTCCACGACGAATATAAAACTTATGGATTTTAGAAATTTTGAAGTAGCTATTTCTGATAATTCGAGAGCTGTCTATGGTTGTGAACACTATAATTTTTATGAGCCGACAAGATTACCATTTACAATAGAGCTAAAGACCGCCGGAGGAACGTATTTGGAGACAATTCAAGGTCTTCCTTCCTCATATACACACATATGCGGCGGTTGGTATAACTTTAGTACGCTTGGAAAGTACGACGAAAAACTATACGAGCTGGTTGAAAAAGCCACCATACATTTTCATCCTACAAGATTTAATTATTGTAGGTAACCTTTACGTTAAAGAAAATCGATACAGCGTTTGCATAACGATGTTATTAAGGAGTAATAACATATTTAGGTTGTTGCATTGTTCTGTAAGTAGTTAATTTATTGTCACGCTAGTATGTTCGGATTCTTCCACGTCGGCAAGTTTGGTTTTGTGGCCTGAGCTTCTAGCAAAAGGATATCCACAATGATGAAAAGAATACCAAGCCGTCTGATATTCGGTATTTTTGGGGCGGTGTTGCTGCTGGGGGCGGTTGGTCCGGCGGCGGAGGCGGAGGAAAAATTCGGTTTCGGGCGCGAGATCGAGGGGACCTATATCCTCAGCCAGGAGGGGACCACCACCCATTCGAGCTATATGTTCACGGAGTTCGGCGCGGTCATCTGGTCGGCGTCGGACCAGCGGGAGTTCGCCTATGCGCCCGGCAACGGCGTCTGGAAACAGACGGGCGATCGCAGCGCAAAGGTGCGCATCGTCAGCTTCGAACTCGATGGCAGCGGTGTCGCTGTGATCGATATGGAGTTCAATTTTTCCGATGATTTCAGGGCCGTCAGCGGCAGCTTCGAGGGCGGCATCTATCCGCCGGATGTCAATGTCAACGCCATCGACAGGGAGCCGCGCCAGAACCTCGCAAACCGCTTCACCGGCGTCCGCCTGACCCTCGGCGAGTAGGTCGGCCGCGTGGGTGTCTTCCTGCTTTTGTCCTCATCAAAGTCCAGGTACATCGGAGGTCTTAAAAGAGATGAAAATGATGTGGGACTGGGTGCCTAACCAAAGATTGGGGCCAATAGAAATTGGTATTTCCGTTGAAACCTATGTTGGGCAACTGGGCGCCCAATTGCTTGCAGAAATAGATGACTCCACCGGTTGGGACTCATATTACATTCCGCATCATGACGTGTATATCAATGCTGAAGACGGTGAGGTTGTCTCCATTTCAGCCCATAAGAGCTTTTATTACGGAATAAAAAATGTTCTTGGCATGACCATAGAGCAACTTGAAGCTCTACTGGGTTGCAAGGCTGATGAAATCGGAAATTCGGTTGAATATGAAGATGGAGATATACAGACGCCTTACGATTATTCTGGGTTAGGTCTGGTCGCGTGGGTTAGTCAAGATGTTATCGTAAATGTTGTGTGTACAACATATGAAGGTTTGGACTAGACCTTAATTGGAGGAATAGTCAAAGATGACGACGCCTCACGACGCGCCGCGCCTAGTGCAGGGCGCGGAGGTGATAGCTATCAATTGAGCGGATGTCGCGGAGAAAAGCCTTGAATAGCTGCGGGTTGAAGGCGCCCGGGCTTTGCTGCATGAGGGCGATGGCCCCCGGCAGGGACAGGCCCCTGCGGTAGGGCCGGTCCTGACGGACGGCATCGAAGAAATCGCAGAGGCGCGTGATCTGGGCAATCTCGGGAATATCGTTGCCCGCAAGGCCGTCCGGATAACCGGTCCCGTCATAATTCTCGTGATGGAAGCGGAGAGCGTGCCGGAAGGGGTCCCGGTGGCAGCTGCTGAATTGCTCCGGGAAGAGGAATTCCCTTTGCACATGGGTTTCCACGACGTCGCGTTCCTCGGCGGTGAACTTGCCCGGCTTTTCCAGCATCGTGATCGGAACGCCCATTTTCCCGCTGTCATGCAGGCAGGCGTAGAGGCCGAAGCGGGCGGCATCGCGCGCCGAATAGCCAAGCGCATTGCAAAAGGCCCGCACCTGCAGCCCGACCCGGAGGGAATGCTTCATGGTCGCGCCTGAAAAGACGTTGAGCGCATCGAGCATGACCAGCATTATCAGGCGCTCGCTGCGGGACAGGCCGGCCCCGTCCGCCAGATAGGCGAGCGCCTCCGCGCAGTTGCCGTCTGCGACAAATATCCGGTCTGCTAATTCTGCTGTCTGGATCGCGATCATTATGAATATTTCCAGTATTGGAAAATATTCACAATAGTAGTACAGGGTTAATAAATAATTAAAAGCGATAACAATATAAGTTTATATAATAGATATGGGTGTGGGGATGCCGCGCCGCGCTCGACCCCCGGCGGATAACTCAAGCCGCGCCTTGCGCCTCAAGCTCTTCCGTGAGCGCGAGCCATTTTTCTTCCGTTTTGGCGAGCTCTGTCTTTATCCGGCCGATCTGGTCGGTGAGGCTGGCCTGATGCGCGGGTCCCTTGTCGTAGGTGGCGGGGTTGGCGAGGTCGGCTTCGAGCGTTTTCTGCTCGGCGCTTAGCTCCTGCATCCGCTTTTCGAGGCGGGTGACTTCCTTGCGTTTCGGGGCGAGGGCGGCACGGGCGGCGGCGCGGGCCTTTCGCGCCTCTTTCCCGGAGAGTTTCGGCTGGCCCGGCTCGGAGTCGGATTTGCGGCTATTGCTGCCGCCGCGCGCGGCATCCAGCACCTCGCGCTTGTAATCCTCGATATCGCCGTCATAGGCATGGACGCCGCCGTCCTTCACCAGCCACAGCCGGTCGGCGACATAGCTCACCAGATGCGGGTCATGGCTGATCAGCAGCACCGCGCCGTCATATTCATTGAGGCCCTGAATGAGCGCTTCGCGGCTGTCGACATCGAGATGGTTTGTCGGTTCGTCAAGGATGAGGAGATGCGGCTTCTCCTCCGCGATCAGGCAGAAGTTGAGCCGCGCTTTCTCGCCGCCCGAGAGCTGCTTGACGACGGTGTCGGTTTTCTGGCGGGAAAAGCCGAACTGACCGAGGCGGGCGCGTACTTTCGATTCTTGCGCGTTTTCCATCTTCGCGGCGAGATGCTGATAGGCGGTTTCATTCTCATGCATTTCGTCAAGCTGATGCTGCGCGAAGAAGCCGATTTTCAGCTTGTTCGATTTCTGCATTTTCCCGTTCTCGGGCTGGAGACGGTTCGCGAGCAGTTTCGCAAAAGTCGACTTGCCATTGCCGTTGGAGCCCAGGAGCGCGATGCGGTCATCCATATCGATACGGAGGTCAAGGCCGCGCAACACGGGCTTGCCCGGTTCATAGCCGACCGTGCACCCTTCCATCGTGATGATGGGGGAGGAGAGCGGCTCCGGCGCGTGAAACGTCAGGCTCGCCGTATGTTCATCGACAATGCCGACGACGGGCTTCATCTTCTCCAGCATCTTCACCCGGCTCTGGGCCTGACGGGCTTTAGAGGCCTTGGCGCGGAACCGATCGACGAAGCTCTGCAGATGCTTCCTCTGTGCTTCTTGCTTGCGGGCCATGCCGGCCAGAAGCTCCATCTGCTCGCGGCGGGTCTTCTCGAAGAAGTCGTAGTTGCCGGTATATTTGACGAGCTTCATCTGGTCGAGATGGGCAATCTCCGTCACCACATTGTTCAAGAGGTCCTTGTCATGGCTGATGATGACGAGGGTGCGCTGATACCCGCGGAGGAAATTCTCCAGCCACAACGTCGCCTCCAGGTCGAGATAGTTGCTTGGCTCGTCAAGGAGCAGGAGGTCCGGCTCGGCAAAGAGCGTGCCCGCGAGCGCGACACGGGTCCGCCAGCCGCCCGAAAAGGAGGAGCAGGAGCGTTGCTGCGCGTCATGGTCGAAACCGAGACCAGAGAGGATTTTTGCCGCCCGTGCCTCCGCCGTGTGGGCGTCGATATCGGCGAGGCGGGTGTGAATCTCGGCAATGCGCATCCCGTCGGTGGCCGTTTCCGCCTCCTTCATCAGGCTTGCGCGCTCGATATCGGCGGCGAGCACCGCCTCGATCAGGCTTTCCGGTCCGCCGGGCGCTTCCTGCGGCAGGACGCCAAGCCGCGCGCCGTTGCGCAGCTCAATCGTGCCGCCATCGGCATGAATCTCCCCGGTGATCATCTTGAGCAGCGTTGATTTGCCGGTGCCGTTGCGCCCGATCAGGCCAAATTTATGCCCGACCGGAATATGCAGGGACGCATTTTCCAGCAGTGTACGGCCCGCGATGCGGTATGTCAGGTCCTTGATTTGCAGCATGGGGCACTCTCTAACAGAAAGCGCGGCGGCCTGAAAGCCGGAAAATGGCGGTTATGGCGGATTTTGACGTAACTTCGTTGACATGCAGGTATTTACCTGCATATTATCCATACCAAGAGGTAGCGTATGAACGATGACAAGACATTCAAGGCGCTGGGCGATCCGACACGACGAAAGATACTGGATCTCCTGTGCGAAAGAAACGGCCAGACGCTCGGGCAGCTATGTGCGCATATGGACATGAAACGCCAGTCCGTGACGCAGCATATCGGCCTCTTGGAGGACGCCAATCTTGTCTCGACGGTAAAGCGGGGGCGGGAGAAATTGCATTTCCTTAACCCGGTGCCACTCCAGACGATCTACGAACGCTGGATACGAAAATTCGAGCAGCAGCGATTGAGCCTGCTGCATGAGCTGAAAACCGAACTGGAAGGAGAAGAAGATGACCAGTGAAAAGACGACATTCGTCTATGTGACCTATATCCGCGCGAGCGCCGAGAAGATATTCGAGGCGATCACCCGGCCCGAGATCGCCGCCCGCTACTGGGGGCATGAGAATGTCTCCGACTGGAAGGTGGGTTCCAGATGGGAACATATCCGCGCCAATGAGGAGCGGGATGTGAAGCTGGCCGGGGATGTGGTGGAGATCGATCCGCCAAGGCGCCTCGTCATGACCTGGGCGAACGAATCTGAATATGAAGACCGCGACAAGCACAGCCGCGTCACCTTCGATCTGGTGCCGTATGAGGATATGGTGCGCCTCACCGTCACCCACGCGGAGCTGGAGGCGGGCAGCGGCATGGCGAACGGTATCTCGCGCGGCTGGCCGCTTGTGCTCTCCAGTCTCAAGTCCTATCTGGAGACGGATGAACCTATGGACGTGTTCGCCGAACCCTGCGCCACCGACGCAGCGGCGTAAGTCTGGGCTCATACGATCCACAGAGCCCTTCCCGGAGCAAGACAGTTGTTGGTCAACCCCGAATGAAATGCTATGTCTTTAAAAAAACAAGAACGGGAATGTCCAATGATCACGGTTTCGAAAATCGATGCGCCCTGCGGCGCGCGGGTGGAAGGGGTCGATTTGTCGGCCCCCCTCGACAGGCAAGAGGTGGCCGCCATTCGCGCCGCCTGGATGGCGCATCATGTGCTCGTCTTTCCAAACCAGAAGCTGGAGAATGAGGATTTTGTCCGTGTCGCCGAGTATTTCGGCCCGATCGGCGACGATCCCTTTTTCCATCCCATCGACGGGCATGAAAGAATTGCGGCGGTCCATCGCTATGCCAATGAGACGGGGCGGATTTTCGCGGACAACTGGCATTCAGACTGGAGCTTCATGGCAGTGCCGCCGTCCGGCACAATGCTTTATGGCCTGATCATCCCGGAGGAGGGGGGCGACACACTCTTTTCCAACCAGCATCTGGCGTGGGAGGCCATGCCGCCGGAGATGAAGGAACGGTTCGATAAGCTGACCGCCGTTCATTCGGCGGGTGGCGCCTATTCCCGCGAGGGCGCCTATGCGGAAAAGAATTTTAAGGGCGCGATGCGGTTCAATATCTCTGACGAGGCGAATAAGACGGAGACACATCCAGTGATCCGCGCCCATCCGGAAACCGGGAAGAAAGGTATTTTCGGCGGCGGTTATCTTGTCGATCTCGACGGGATGGAAGAGAGCCGCGCATTGGGCCTGCTGAAGGAGCTTGCGCGCTGGCAAGGGCGGGAGGAGTTTATCTATCGCCATAAATGGGAGCCGGACATGCTGGTGCTCTGGGACAACCGCTCGGTCCTGCACAAGGCGACCGGCGGTTATGAGGGCCACGAACGTCTGCTCCACCGCCTGACCGTTGCTGACAACCCGGCCTATTACTGACGGCCCGTGGCAGTTGACCCTGCCGTGCATATTTGCCGCAGGACAGAGGGATATTGCCTCTGCTAGGGTGAGAGAAATTGTCCGTTCGACCTTCAAGATCTCGCCATGCGCCAACCGAAGATAATTACCACACTGCAATCCTATAGCTGGTCGCTGTTCCTCTCCGACCTGCTGGCGGGGGCGACTGTCGCTATGGTGGCCCTGCCACTCAGCCTGGCCATTGCCATCGCCTCCGGGGCGGACCCGGCCAAGGGGATTGTCACCGCCATCGTCGCGGGCTTCCTGATTTCCCTGCTGGGCGGGAGCCGGGTGCAGATCGGCGGGCCGACGGGCGCCTTTATCGTCGTTGTCTTCGGCGTGATTGCCGAGCATGGCTATGACGGTCTGGTGCTGGCGACCTTCATGGCGGGCCTGATGCTGCTGGTGGCCGGGTATTTTCGCGCCGGGAACCTCATCGCCTTCGTGCCCGAGGCGGTGGTCAACGGCTTCACCATCGGCATCGGCGTGATTATCGCGACCAGCCAGCTCAAGGATTTTCTCGGGCTGGCGGCAGCGAATGTCCCGGCGGACTTCCTTGAGAAAATCCCGGCGCTGTGGGACGTGCGGGACAGTCTCAGCCTGCCGACGGTTGCCATTGCGATTGTCACCCTTGTCCTGATTGTCGTCTTGAGACGGATGGCGCCGCGCTTTCCGGGCCTGATCGTCGCGGTGGGCGTGGGTTCGGCGCTCGTGGTCTATCTGAATTTGCCGGTGGACACCCTCGGCTCCCGCTTCGGGGAACTGCCGAGCCAGCTCCCCTGGCCGGAACTACCGGATTTTTCGGTTGCCCGGATTATCGAGCTGCTGCCCTCGGCTTTTGTCATCGCCTTTCTGGCGGCGGTGGAATCGCTGCTCTCGGCGATGGTCGCGGACAAGATGATAGAAGGCCATCACCGGCCGAATGCTGAATTATCCGCGCAAGGGGCCGCGAATATCGCCTCGGCGCTGTTCACGGGGCTTCCGGCGACCGGCGCAATTGCGCGCACCGCGACGAACATCAAGGCGGGCGGGAAAACCCCGGTGGCGGGCATTGTCCATGCGGTTGTCATCCTGCTGGTCATGCTCCTTGCCGCGCCACTCGCTGGTTATCTCGCCATGCCCGCCCTTGCCGCGCTTCTGATCGTGACGGCCTGGAACATGACCGAACCGCATAAATGGGGCAGTTATGTCCGCGGACGGAAAAGCGATATTTTCCTCTTGCTCCTGACCCTCGTCCTTACCGTTGTTGTCGATTTAACCGTGGCCATCGGCGTCGGCGTGTCAATTGGCATCGCCCTCAGGTTGAGCCGTCGCAAGTCCGTCGAAAGTGATTGGTCGCCGCCGGAGAGGTGAAATCGCGCAAAATCCATCAATTGGGTTGCCGTGGCCGGGCCGGGGCGCTATAAGGCGCGGGAATTATTCCTTCTGTTTCCTTAGAATGAGCGAGTTAATAAATGGCCCTAGAACGTACTTTCTCCATCATCAAGCCCGATGCCACCCGTCGCAACCTGACCGGCAAGATCAACGCCAAACTGGAAGAGGCTGGTCTCAAGATCGTCGCGCAAAAGCGCATCCGCATGAGCCGCGAAAATGCCGAGACTTTCTATGCCGTGCATAAGGAGCGTCCGTTCTTCGGTGAGCTTTGTGACTTCATGGTCTCCGGCCCGGTTGTCGTCCAGGTCCTGGAAGGGGAAAACGCCATCATGAAGAACCGCGAAGTGATGGGCGCGACCAACCCGGCCGACGCGGCGCCCGGTACCATCCGCAAGGAATTCGCCGAAAGCATCGAGGCCAATTCCGTGCATGGCTCCGACAGCCAGGCCAACGCCGCGATTGAGATTGCCTACTTCTTCTCCGGCTCCGAAATCCACGCTTAAGCCGGACGAAACCAAAAGAAAAGGCCCGCAAATGCTGCGGGCCTTTTTTTGTGTCTGAATACGCGCCGGTTATTTCTCGGCGCTGGCCGCCTCGGGCTTGTCGAGGAAAGTCACCGTCTCCGCGAGGCCGCGCGGGTTTTCGTTATGCTTGAGGTGGCCGTCGATCTTGGCGCCGGGCTCGATGCTGAGGGAGGCATGGACGATGTCGCCCTTGACGGTGGCGGAGGAGGTGACGGTGATTTCCTCGCCCTTGAGGTTACCGTTGACGCCGCCGCGGATGATCAGCGTGCCCGCATTGATATCGCCGGTGATCAGGGCGTTCTGGCCGATGGTCAGGGTTTGTGCACTGATATCGCCGGTGACATGACCATCGACCTGAATTTCGCCTTCAGAAAACAAATTCCCCTCGATATTAAGGTTTTCGGCAATGATGGAGGGCATGGCGTTGGACCGGGCGGGTTTCGCGGCGGATTTTGAATCGGGCTTGCTGTTGTTGGAGAACATGGAGTTACCTCACTTAACGGGGTTATTCGGCGGACGCTTCTTCAAGTTTCGGCGTCGCTTTGAACGCATATCTTCCCGCCTTGATAAAATTCATCGGGTTCTGGTGCTCATCCTCATAGATGACCTCGTAATGGACATGACGACCGGTGCTTCGACCGGTAGAGCCCATCACGCCGATTTCGGTCCGATATTCGATTGTCTCGCCTTTTTTCACCAGCGCCTTTTTGAGGTGGCCGTAGCGGGTCTGGAAACCGCTGCCGTGATCGATGGTGACCATGGTGCCATAGGCGCCGTTGGTGCCAACGAAGGTCACCGTGCCGGGAGCGGTGGCGAGGACTTTTGAGTTGCGCGGCCCTGCGATATCGACGCCGGAATGAAATGCCGTGCGCTTGGTCATCGGGTCGCGGCGCTTGCCGAAGCTGGAAGTGACATAGCCGACATCCACCGGCCGGGCGAGGGGGAGCTGCCTGAGCAGGGTCTGCAGGAATTCCCAATGGGCGAGGCTGGTTTCCATCTTCTGCGCCTGGGCGTAGAAATCCTGTTCCGTCTGCAGCAGCTTGCGCGCGGGCGGCACAGCGGCAACGAACGGTCCGCCCTGTCCGGTAACCTCGTCAGAGCCGAGAAGCCGGTCCGGATTGAGACCGGTGAGAACAATGATGTCCCGAAGCGCCGCAACGCTGGCATTGGTGCGATCGTGGATGCGGGCGATCAGCTCCTTGTTCTGGGTCGACATCCGGTTCATGCGGTCGCGCAACTCACTCACTTCCGAACTGAGGCGGGTTTCCGTCTGGACCCGGCCATCAAAGTCCTGTTTCAGGCTGGCGAACTGTTCGCGGGTTTCCTCCAGCTCCTCATAAATCTCGTCCTTGGTCGAGGCATAGAGATTGACGAGACCGCGAAGCGAGGCCAGCCGGCGCACGGTTTTCTCGCGATCCGCTATGGCCTCGTCCCGCTCCCGCGAGATCTGGAACAGGGCCTTGTTGGACTGCATGATCTCCATTTCAAGCTTTTCCCGCCGGGCGTTGGTGGCGTGAAGGCTCTCCCCCAGTGTCCGGATACGATCTTCCAGCGACTTTTCCCCGGCGTCGCCATCGGACGATTTGACCGCGAATTCCAGCGCCTTTTCAACGACTTCTCGGTCGGCGAAGACATCCTCAAGCCGGGCGTACTGCTGATCCAGCTCGGCCTGGGTGGCGGCGATCTTGGATTGCGCGAGGTCGTAGTCGGAGGTCACTGCGTCATATTCGAGCTGCAGCGAGAGGAGCTTCGCCTGCTGGTTGGTTATTTCATGATATTGCACGGCGCCGGCCACCATGAGCCAGGCGAACATGCCGCCAAAACCAATCAGGACGACAAAGCCCATGAGCTGCGTCCTGACGGAAATAGGAAGATATTTCAGTTCCCCGCGGGTGCGGATGATCACCTGACGGTCCGTAAAAAATTTATCGAATACGGCCTTCAGCCTCATCTGGTCATCCTGCTCCGGGTTGCACAAAACTGTTGCGGGGTTTTAAATAATAAAACCGATTTTCCGGCAAACATCAACCGGGGAGAGCGGCCTCTAAAATTTGCGGTTTTTTGTCTGTTTTTGCGGCGGGGGTGCGACGAGGGGTCGATAGTATTTTTCCGGCAGTCCTGCAACCGAGCGGGCATCGTCATTAAACGGGGGTTTTAAAAGGCCTTTGAAGTTTTTTTGGACAAGGTCACGCCAGCTCGTTTCGGGATCGAGACCGCGTTTTTCGCAAAAATAGTGAAACCAGCGGCTGCCGATGGCGACGTGACCAATTTCATCCGTTAGGATTATGTTAAGTATAGCGGCACTCTTTTCGTCGCCGATTTTGGCGAATCGGGTGATCATCGCGGGCGTGACATCCAGTCCCCGCGCCTCCAGCACCATGGGCACGACGGCGAGGCGAGCACCCAGGTCATCGCGGGTCGTCATCGCCGCCTCCCACAGGCCGTCATGGGCCGGGAAGTCGCCATAGGCGAAGCCGAGCTCGCGCACCCGTTCGGCCAGCAGTTCGAAATGCCTGGCCTCCTCGTTGCCGACCCGCACCCAGTCGTCATAGAAGGCGCGCGGTAGGTTTTCATGGGGGAAGCGGGCGACCATGTCCCAGGCGAGATCGATGGCGTTGAGCTCGATATGCTGCACGGCATGGAGGAGGGTGGCCCGCGCCTCATCGGACTGGCCGCGGCGGCGCGGCATCTCGGCGGGTGGCAGCAGCTTTGGGCGTTCCGGTCGGGCTGGACGGTCCGGCGGCAGGGTTTCGCCGATGGGCAAGTCGCCGTTTGCGGATCGCCAGAGATCGGCCGCCTCATGGCTCAGCCGCGCCTTGCAGGCCGCGTCCGGCTCGTTCAGGATACCGACGGCCAGCGCGCTTAAGTTCGTCACGTCAGAGGGTTTCCGCGGCTTCCAGCACGGCCTCGACATGGCCCTTGACCTTGACTTTACGCCATATATTGCGGATCACGCCCTTGCCGTCGATCAGGAAGGTCGCGCGCTCGATCCCCATATATTTGCGACCATACATGTTCTTCTCGACCCAGACGCCGAACGCCTCGCAGGTCTTGCCGTCTTCATCGGCGGCGAGCACGACGGAGAGGCTGTGCTTCTCGCGGAATTTCGCATGCTTGGCGAGGGTGTCCTTGGAGACACCGATGACCTTCACCCCGAGCTTGTCGAACTCCTTGATCTTCTCGGAAAAGCCGATCGCCTCCTTGGTGCAGCCGGGGGTATCGTCCTTAGGATAGAAATAGAGCACGAAGGGATGCCCCTTGAGTGCCGCAAGACTGACTTCTTCCCCGCCGTCTGCGGGCATCTCAAAATCCGGGGCCTTTTCTCCGATTTCAGGCATGGTCACTCCTCTGCAATTGTGGATGTGGCGATAGTTTGACCTAGCAGCAGAGCGGGACGGACGCAAGCCCTGACAGGGCTTGTCCGTTGGATGCCAGGTATTTACGCAGAGGTGATGCCCTATGAAGTATCGAAATAACTTATAGAAGCATAATTTATTATAAATTATTTTATCGGAAGGCGAGTGTAAGAACTATTTATTTGAATTCATGGGTTATGTGATATGCTGCACATTATGTTTGCATTGAATAATAGCAGTAAACGGAATTTCATGAACATTAAGGGTTACAAGCGTATCGGCTTCGCCGTACTTGGCATTATCCTGCTGCTCAGCGTGGCCGGCGGGCTATATTCAATCGAACTTGCCCGACAGTATGGCGAGGAGCAGAGCCGTCTCGTCAAGTTCGAGCAAACGCTGGTCGAGAAAACCCGGTTTATCACGGTGCTTGAAACTGAGTTGGGCTATGGCGGGTTCATCCATAATTTCAAGAATTTCGTGCTGCGCCATGATGAGAGCTATCATCGGGCGGCAGAGAAGAAATACGACATCATCATCGAGGCGCTGGATGCCTACGCTCAATTACCGCTGGCCGAGACGGAGCGTCAGGCCATTGATGCCATCAGGGCCACAGTCGATGAGTATCTTTCCCATCTGCCACGGGTATCCGCCTATATCGCCGGGGGAATGACGGCGACGCAGATTGACGGGCTGGTCCGGGTTGATGATACAGCGGCGGTTTTGGCGCTGGAAGATCTCAACACCGTCTGGGACCGGAGTTTTGAAAAGCGTTTCGATTTTCTTGACAATGTGTTGGCAATGGAACAGCGGGAAGTCGTCATTGTCCAGATGACGATTGTCGGTTTCATGCTGTTCGCCCTCGCCCTGTTCTGGTGGATCATGAAATATGAGGGAGCGTGGCAGCGTGTCCTGCAGGCGCAGCATGCCAGCGACATAAAATACAAGGAGATTATCGACAACAGCGGCGATGCCATCATTACCATCAATAACAAGGGCATTATCGACACCTTCAACCATACCGCCAGTAAGATTTTCGGCTATTCCGAGGACGAGGTGATGGGGCAAAATGTCTCAATGCTGCTTCCCGAAGAGGAACGCGCACAGCATGACGGCTATATCGCCAATTCCTCCGCTTACCAGAATACGGTCATTAATTCTGTTCGCGGTCTGGAAGCCCGGCGCAAGGACGGCAGCCTGTTCCCCATCGAGCTCAACATCGCCCCCTATCATATCGACGGGACGAAATGTTTTGTCGGCATGTTGCGCGATATTACGGAAAAGAAGAAATCCGAGGCACTCCTGCTCAACGCCATGCAAAGCGAAATCGACGCACATCGGTCGAAGAACCTGTTCATTGCGAATATGAACCATGAGTTGCGGACACCTCTCAATGCCATTATCGGCTTTTCCGACATGATGCTGAATGAGCCCGTCAGTCGCATGTCGCCCGAAAAATCCAGGGAATATGCCGAAGACATCAACTTTTCAGGCCACCATCTGCTGGCGATTATTTCTGATCTTCTCGACTATGGCGCGATCGAGGAGGGCAAGCTGCAGCTTGAAAAGCGGTTCTTCCACCTTGCGGAGATTGTCAACCAGTCGCTCAAGATGATCCTTCAGCAGGCGGAAGAAAACGGCGTCACCGTGAGTTACAATCCGGACGACTTTGACCTGTCGCTGTATGCCGATGCCCGGCGGGTCCGCCAGATATTGCTCAATGTTCTCAGCAACAGCATCAAGTTCACCCTGAAGGGCGGGGTGATATCCATGGCCTGCGCGCAGGAGGATGACGAGCTGGTGCTGTCCGTGGACGATACGGGGGTCGGTGTCGCAAAAGAGGACATGGGCGATATTTTCGAGCCGTTCCATCAGGCAAGGGAATCGCATCTCACTACAAAGGCGGGGACCGGCCTCGGTCTGCCGCTATCGCGCACGCTGGTTGAGCTGCATGGCGGCACCATGGAATTCTTCAGCGAAATTGGAAAAGGCAGCCGCGTCGTCATCCGCCTGCCAAACGTCCCTCAACTTTCCGCCGCCTGCTAGGTCCCGGCATCCGACGCGGCGTCCGGGCTGCCCAGATATTTCCCGAGCAGCTTGTCGACATATTCCTGGCTCTCTTTCAGCTTTTCGCCAAGGGCATCGAAATCGGCGACCTGACCGACCTCGGCAAGGGCGGTTTTGAGGGCGAGGGGGATGTCGTCATCGAGGTTGCGGCTGCCGAGGCAGAGCTGCTGCAGCCCGCTGATATTGAGGTAGAGCCCGGAGATGGCGATGAGCCGCTCCGCTTCCTCTGCCGGGATCAGCTCCGCCTTCTGCATCTCATGAAGCGCATCGCTGGAATTGGTTTCGAGGATTTCAGGATGCTCCGCGCCATGGATGAGGCGAAGATACTGGCAAAGGAATTCCAGGTCCATCAGCCCGCCCGCCGCGTGCTTGATCGCCCAGACGGAGGAGGAGCCCAGTTCCTTCTGTACCCGCTCGCGCATGGCGAAGGTATCTTTACGGATCTCGTCCGTGTCGCGGGGGATTTCGCGAAGGCCGCGCAAGGCTGCCTCGGTCCGGGCGGCGAGCTTCTTGTCACCGGCGACGACTCGGGCGCGGGTCAGGGCCAGATGTTCCCATGTCCAGGCATCCTCCTGATAATATTTGACGAAGGCATCGAGTGGCAGGACGATCGGCCCGGATTTGCCGTGCGGGCGCAGGCGCATATCGACTTCATAAAGCTGTCCTTCGCCGGTGAAGACACTGATCGCATTGATATAGCGCTGGCTCAGCCGGTTGTAGAACACGCCCGCCGAGACTGGCTTCCTGCCGTCCGTGGTCATGTCCTTCTTTGGTGTCTGGAACAGGAAGATGAGGTCGGCGTCAGAGTCCGGCGTCATTTGGTAGCTGCCGAGCTTGCCCATGGCGATGACCGCGAACTCCCCGCCCGGCACGACGCCATGATTAGTTGCCAGCTCCGCCCGCACATGCGGGAGCAGGCTGTCCAGCACCACCTCTGCCACGTCGGAGAAGGCGCGGCCCGCGGCTACCGTTGCGCCGAGGCCGGTGCCATGATCGACATTATCGAGGATTTGCGCGCCGAGGCGGAATTTCTGGTCATTGGCCCAGCGGCGCGTGAAATCCAGCACGTCCTGAAAATCCCGCGCGGTGGAGAGGATCAGTTCCAGATCCTCCGCCAGCACATCGCGATCCGGCAGCGCCGACATGAAATCCGTATCCAGCACCCCGTCGAGCAGCATCGGGTTCTGCGCCAGCTTCTCGGCGAGGTCCGGCGCCATGCCCATGATCCGCGCCACCAGTTTCAGCAGGCTCGGATGCGCCTTGAAAAGGGAGAAAAGCTGCACCCCCGCGGGGAGTTTCTGAAGGAAGATATCAAAGCGGGTGAAGGCGGCATCCGGATTGCTGGTCTCGCCCAGGCATTCCAGCAGCAGCGGCATCAGCCCGGTCAGCGTCTGCTGCGCCCGAACGGTGCGTGTCGCCCGGTAGCGGCCATGGTGCCATTCGCGGATTTTCTGCGAGATCGCCGCCGTATCTGTGAACCCCAGCTCGGCGAGGGATTTGAGGGTTTCCGGGTCATCCTCCGCCCCGGTGAAGACAAGCCGTCCAGCCTTGCGGTCCGGCGTCTCCTCGAACGCGAAGAGGGCATCGTAATGGCCCTGCACAGTCTCCAGCGTCTTGCGCAGATCACGGCGGAAATCGTCCGGCACGTTATAACCGAAGAAAACGCCGAGTTTTCGGAAGGCGTCCGGATCGTCGGGCAGGAGCTGGGTCTGCTCGTCATGGGTCATTTGCAAGCGATGCTCCAGTTCCCGCAGGAAGATATAGGCCTCCTTCAGTTCCTGCTGCACCGACGGGTCCGTCTTGCCCTCTTCCTGCAAACCCTGCAGCGTGCCGAGGGTTGTCGGATCGCGTAAATTGGGATTGCGCCCGCCCTCGATCAGCTGCTGGGTCTGGCAGAAAAACTCGATCTCGCGGATGCCGCCGCGCCCGATCTTGATGTTATGCCCCTCCAGCGAAATCTTCGAAAATCCCTTATGGGTGTGGATTTGCGACTTGATCGCCTGGATATCCTCGATCGCGGCGAAATCCATGGATTTGCGCCAGATAAAGGGGGTGAGAAAGTCGACGAATTCCTGTCCTGCGTCAAGGTCACCGGCAATCGGCCGCGCCTTGATCATCGCGGCCCGCTCCCAGTTCTGCCCCTGGCTTTCGTAATAGACATGAGCAGCGCCGACGCCAAGCGCGATGGGCGTCGCGCCGGGATCGGGCCGGAGGCGGAGGTCGGTGCGGAAGACATAGCCGTCGCGGGTGCGCTCCTGCATCATGGTGACAAGATCGCGGGCGATGCGGACGAAGCAGTCCTGCATTGAGCGGCGACCGGCATAGGTGACCTTGTCGCCATCGAACAGGACAATCACATCGATATCGCTGGAATAGTTCAGCTCTCGTGCGCCGAGCTTGCCCATGCCGATGATAATCAGGCCGCTGTCCTTTGTCGGATCATCCGGATGGGGCAGGGTGAGGTCGCCTTTCTCCGCCGCCGCCGTCAGCAGATGCCGGCAGCAAATCTCGACGGCGGCGCCGGCAAAATCGGAGAGGACAGCGGTAATCTTCATCAGCGGCCAGACCTTGCCGAGATCCGCGAGCGCCGTCAGCAGCGCAATGCGCCGCTTGGCGATCCTGAGCGCCGCCATCACCGCGTCACGCTCCGCCTCCAGCGGGGTGGCGCTTTCCATCTCCTCATAGATCCAGCCCAGCGTCAGTTCGGCCCCGTCCTCCACAAGATGCCGGAGCAATTGCGGTTCCGCCAGCAAACAACTGCTGAGATAAGGGCTGTTGCCGAAAATGGCGTTCAGGATTTCGGGGCCGTTCGTCATGCCGTCGAGCGTGTCGGCGAAGTCGGTAAGGGCAGGGTCTTCCGCCGTGATTTCGCGCCAGCTTTCAAGGCCGACGGCCAGAAGCTCCGGGTCCCCCGCGGCGGGAAGGTCCCGCACGACCTCGGCGAACGGCTTTTTTTGGGCTTGCGCGATATCCTGCATTCCTAATCCGGGTTGTTTGGTTTACGATAAGGCCCTAATTATCAGGACAGACTTTTTTTATACAAGCCCTATTAAAAGCGAATTTTTCAATTGGTCAGAAGCACTTCCAGATTATTGTACCGGACCCTGATGGGGGTTGTCGTATTGATCTTTCTTGCTGCGCTGGCGCTGGCGGCGGCGCTGGCCCGTGGTCCGGTCTCGCTCACCTTCTTCACGCCCTATATCGAGCAGGTGCTGGCGGCGCAATATCCCGACTATGAACTGGCTTTCAGCGATGTCGGCCTGGAATGGAACGGGCGCGACAAGAACCTGGTGGTGGCGGTGGACAATCTGGAGGTATCGGAGGAGAACCGGCGGGTTGCCTCGATCCCTGATGTCACGGTGGTGTTCAGCGGGGAGGCCCTCCTGCGGGGGCGGATTGCCCCGGCGGAGCTTGAGTTTACAGGCCTGCGCATTCGGCTGAACCGCGATGCAAGTGGCGCCGTCAAGCTCGGCTATGAAAATGTAGTGATGCGCGATGGCCCGAAAATGTCGGCGTCTCCCGCCACGGCGGAAGAGGCGGAGACCGTATCGCGGGACGGTTTTCTCGATATCCTGAAGGAACTCAGCCGGGAGCCGGACCCGGAACGTCTCACCGGCTATCTGAAACGCCTGGAAGTCTACGATTCGGCGGTGTTTATCGAGGATGAAATCCTGGAGAGGTTCTGGCGGGTAACCGGCGCAGATGTCTTTGTCTGGCGGGAGGAGCATGGCCTGCGCGGACAGGCAAGCGGGGCCATCAAGATCGGCAACGAGACGGTCTCTCTCGTCGCGCTTGGCGACTATGACCGGGAACTCAAGCGCACGGAGATTGACGGCCAGTTCTCTGATCTGCCGCTGCCGCTCGTCGGGGCGCAGGCGCCGGAGCTGGAAATGCTGAAAGGGGTCGACCTCACCCTGTCCGGTCATGTCAGCCTGGAGCTGGACGAGACGTTCCGCTTCGAGACCATGGGCTTTGACTTGCGGTCCGGCGCCGGGAAAATCGATATATCGGATTTATACAAGGAACCGCTTCCTATCGAGAGCGTCTATGTTGCCGGTGAAGTGACCGGCGATTTCAGCAAGGTAACACTCGATACGGTCGAAGCCAAAACGCTGGGTACGACGGTGGAAATGACCGGTGTGGTTGACATTGTGGAGGCAGGTATCGGCCTTGCGCTTGATGGCAAGCTGGCTGATTTGCAGGTCAATAATATCGGTCGCTTCTGGCCCTATTCCATGGCCTCGAACGGCTATGACTGGGTGACAGCAAATATCAGTGAGGGGATCGTGCCCGCCGGAACGTTCGTCATCAACCTTCCCGTCGGGGCGCTGGAGAGCGGTGAGATCCCGGAAAGGGCGGTTGATCTGCGCTTCGATCTTAAGGGGGTCTCCGCCGATTATTACGCGCCGCTGCCGAAGGTCACGGATATCAGCGGGAGCGCGATCCTGACGGAAACCGGCGTCACCATCAAGGATATGACGGGTCGCCTCGGTACACTGGAGGTCACGTCGGACAATGTGACGATTCACGAATTCGATAAATATGACCAACTCGCGGATATTCAGATTCATGTTACTGGCAGCAGCCGTGAAATCTTCACCTTCCTCGATCTGGAACCGCTGGGCCTTGCCTCGCCTTACGGGATCGTGCCCTCGGCCATGACCGGGGAGGGGGCGGTCGATGCCTCCTTCAAGTTTCCGCTGCGCTTTGACCTCACGCTGGAGAAGGTCGAATACTGGGCGAAGGGCGAATTCACCGACGCGACCATCCCTGACGTGGCCGAGGATATCAACCTCACCGGCGGCAAGCTGAAGGTCGCAGTCGATCCGACGGGCGTCACCGTGGACGGAACGGCGAAGCTCAATATCGTACCAGTGACGATCTCGGCGGAAAGCTGGTTCAGTGGTCCGCGGGAGGGGAACCGGCTCTATCATGTCACAGGAGAGATTGACGAGGCCGGGCGGGCCTCCCTCGATATTGGCACGCCTTATCTCGCTGGACCGATGAGCGCAGATCTCCTTATCGAGACGACCCCGGCGGGCAGCGCCTCGGGCAAGGTCAATATCGACTTCGCGAAGACTGCGATTTCGGTGGAGCCGTTGCACTGGACGAAGGAGGCGGGCGTTCCCGGTCAAGTCACCGCCGATCTTGAGGTGACGGCGGCGAATGTCGGGACCCTTTCCAATATTATGGTTGAGGTCGGGGACATGAAAGCCACGGCCACGGCGATCCTGAAAGATGACCTGCTCAGCAGCCTGACGGTGCCGAGGGTGACTTATGGCGAGAATGATTTCGCCCTTGAATTCACGCAACCCGCACCCAATGACATGAAGGTCCGCATTCATGGGGCGCAGTTTGATTTGAAGCCCTTCGTCGTCGCCACCTATGACCTCAATGAGGCAGATATCGATGGCCCGGAGGAGGACCGGATGATCGATATCGACGTGGAGATCGAACGGGCGCTGATGGACCAGGAGCTGACCCTGGAGACTGTCCGGGCAACCATGCGGGTTGAGGGGAATCTGATCGAGGGCGGAACGGCAACGGGTAAGTTTGCAGGCGAAAAAACCTTTAATTTTGACCTCGGACGTGACGGCGAGACACGTACTGTCAGCTTTATTTCCGACGATGCGGGCTCGCTCTTTCGCGGGCTCGACCTCTATGATGATTTCCGCGACGGCACACTAAAAATGAGCGCCGTGATTGACGATACGAAAGAGAGCCGTCCCGCCAAGGGAACGATCGAGATCAAGGATGTGCGGGTGGTCAATGCGCCGGTTCTGGGCAAGATACTGACCCTCGGCTCGCTCGGCGGGATTGTCGACCTGTTGCGCGGGGACGGCATGGTCTTCGCGACGGTGGAAGGACCGTTCACCTATGAAAACGGTATTTTCCAGACCAAGGACTTCCGCGCTGTCGGCTCCATCGGCATCACCTTTACCGGCACGGTGGACCAGCCCGCTAACAAAATTGATGCCTTCGGGACGGTGATCCCGTCCTATACTCTCAATTCTATGCTTGGGAATATACCGATCCTCGGTACCCTGCTGGTCGGCCGTCAGGGGGAGGGGATTTTCGGCTTTTCCTACAAGGTGACCGGCGGGATGGAGGATCCGGATGTCGATGTCAACGCCGTCTCGGCGCTGGCGCCCGGTATCCTCCGTCGCATGTTTTTCGAACCCTGGGACCAGGACGATATAGAGCCGCCATCAACGACCAAGCCGGACGCGCGGCAGAGCCCATAAAGCCGCCGAGTCTCAGACAGGCTGGATCAGGTAATGCCGCTTCTTGCCCGCCGAGAGCTTGATCCTCCCGTCCGCATCGAGATTGTCGAGGGTGAGCACAGCCTTCTCGTCGGCGATTTTTTCATCATTCACGCGGGCTCCGCCGCCCTTGATCAATTTCCGCGCCTCGGAGCTGGAGGCGCAGAGGCCCGCTTGCTGGAACAAGGCGAAGGCGGGAACGCCGTCCGCAAGTTCGGCGCGCGGAATTTCCAGCGTCGGCAGCCCTTCCGCCGTCTGCCCCATCTCGAAGGTCTGGCGCGCGGTCTCGGCGGCGGCCTCGGCGGCGGCCTTGCCATGGGCCATTTCGGTGCAGGCATCGGCGAGGATTTTCTTCGCCTCGTTCAGCTCCGCCCCGTCGAGCCTCTCCAAACGCGCCACCTCATCCAGCGGCACCTCGGTAAACAGCCGCAGGAACTTGCCGACATCCGCATCCTCGGTATTGCGCCAGAACTGCCAGTAATCATACGGGCTCAGCATGTCTTCGTTGAGCCAGATCGCGCCGCCTGCCGTCTTGCCCATCTTTGCGCCTGACGCGGTGGTGAGGAGCGGCGAGGTGAGGCCGAACAAAGAGAAACCATTCGTCCTGCGGCCGAGCTCAACCCCGTTGACGATATTGCCCCACTGATCGGAACCGCCGCATTGCAGCGTGCAGTTATATTGTTTCTTCAACTCGACGAAATCATAGGCCTGCAGGATCATGTAGTTGAACTCAAGGAAAGTCATGGACTCCTCGCGTTCCAGCCGGAGCTTCACGCTGTCGAAGGAGAGCATCCGGTTGATCGAGAAATGCGGGCCGTAGTCACGCAGGAACTGGATGTATTTGATATCGTCCAGCCAGTCGGCATTATTGACCATGATCGCGTCCGTCGGGCCGTCGCCGAAGGTGAGAAACTTCTCGAACACCGTCTTGATGCCGTCCATATTCTCCCGGATGACGGCGTCGGTGATCAGCGGGCGGCTTTCGTCGCGCCCGGTCGGATCGCCGACTTTCGTCGTCCCGCCGCCCATCAGCACGATCGGCTTGTGCCCGGCCTGTTGCAGGCGACGCAGGATCATGATCTGCATCAGGCTGCCCGCATGGAGACTCCTGGCCGTGCAGTCGAAGCCGATATAGGCGGTCACGATCCCCTCAGCAAAGGCTTTATCCAGCGCGTCTAAATCTGTACATTGATGCAGGTAGCCGCGTTCGGTGAAGACTTTCAGGAAGTCGGAGCGTAATTCGGTCATGGGACGTATTCTGTTCTAAATGAGGTTCAAGAGCGCCATCGTTTAGCACATATGGAACGGGTTTTAAAAGTACGGGATGAGAAATGACGTCAAATAAGCAAAAACAGGCCGAAAATCAGCCGCTTCGCGCCCTCGGGCTGATGAGCGGGACCTCGCTCGACGGGGTCGATGCGGCGATTATCGAAACCGACGGCGTCACGGTCCGTTCGTTCGGTCCGGTGCGCTCCGTCCCATACGAGGCGGGCTTTCGCGGACGGCTGCGCGACCTGCTGGGCAAGAAGACTGCCGGGGCGGACATCATCGCCGATTTCACTGCCGCGCAGGCCGAGGCGGCGCTTACGCTCCTCGCGGAAAACAACCTGACACCCGCCGATATCGACGTGATCGGCTTTCACGGCCAGACGATTTTTCACGACCCTGCGGGCCGCCTGACCGTGCAGATCGGTGACGGCGCGATGATGGCGGAACTGACCGGTGTCGATACGGTGGCCGAGTTCCGCCATGCCGATGTAGCCGCAGGCGGGGAGGGCGCGCCTTTCGCTTCCCTCTATCACCGGGCACTGGCGACGGACTTGGGCGGGCCGCTTGCCGTGCTCAATCTCGGCGGGGTCGGCAATGTCACCTATATCGACGGGGAGACGGTTCTGGCCTTTGATACGGGTCCGGCGAATGCGCTCATGGACGACTGGATTTTGCGCCATACCGGCGCGCCGTTCGATGACGGCGGGCGGATCGCGGCGAAAGGGGTCGTCAATGCGGCGGCACTGGCAACACTGCTCGACCATCCTTATTTCGATATGACGCCGCCCAAAAGCCTCGACCGGGACCAGTTCCCGGTGAAAGAGGCGATTGCCGGGCTTGGGTTGGAAGAGGGCGCGGCGACCCTGCTCCGCTTCACGGTGGAAAGTATCCGCCGGGCCCTCGATCACCTGCCGGACAAACCAAAGCGCTGGCTGCTGACCGGTGGGGGTCGCAAGAACCCGGAACTGGTCAGATATATTGCCGAAGTCGTGGACGCCCCGGCGGAACCGGTGGAGGCGGTCGGCTGGCGCGGCGATGATCTGGAAGCCGAGGCCTTTGCCTTCCTCGCGGTCCGGAGTTTACGCGGCCTGCCGCTCAGCCTGCCGACGACGACGGGCGTCCCGGAACCGATGACTGGCGGGGTGCTGTATCCGGCCCCATCGCAAAAGCGCGAGAGTGCCCGAGGTTAGTCTTCCTCGTCCTCGCCGTTCAGCCGCATGTCGAGATAGGCATCGACAGATCTCATCAACGTGTCCTGATGACCTTCGAAGAAATGGTCGGCATCGGGTATTTCATCATAATCAATCGTGATGCCCTTCTGCGCCTGCAATTTCTCCACCAGCTTCTTGATGTCGCGGCGCGGCACCAGCACGTCCTTGTCACCATGGATGATGATCCCGGAGGACGGGCAGGGCGCGAGGAAGGAGAAGTCATACATATTCGCCGGCGGGGCAATCGAGATAAAGCCGGCAATTTCCGGCCGCCGCATCAGCAGCTGCATGGAAATCCAGGCGCCGAAGGAAAAGCCGCCGATCCAGACGGCGGGCGCGTTCGGGTTGTGGGTTTGCATCCAGTCGAGGGCGGACGCGGCATCGGAGAGTTCCCCGACGCCGTGGTCATAGTCACCTTGGCTGCGGCCGACGCCGCGGAAATTGAAGCGAAGAACGGAAAAGCCGCGCTTCTTGAAGGTGGTGAACATATGATACACCACCTTGTTGTTCATCGCGCCGCCATATTGCGGATGCGGGTGCAGAACCAGCGCGAGCGGCGCATTGGGATCGTCGGAATGATGGTAACGCCCTTCAAGGCGTCCTTCCGGTCCATTAAAAATAACGTCTGGCATTTATTTTCTTATTCCTAATACAGCTTCGTTTTGGGGCTGGAATGATCTCAGCCGGGGCTCAATTTCCGATCCATGCCTGTGGGCGTGTGCGCCAAGAATGCGGTTGCGATCCTTGACGGTACCCCTGATAAGCATATATCTGTTAATAATGGGCGCTTTGAACCTCAGGTGAATTCCGCTACAAGAGCGGCACAATACAGAAGGTAAGGGCAAATGTTCAAGCATATTAGCGAAGAAATTACCTGCGTGATGGAACGCGACCCCGCGGCACGGAGCCGGATGGAGGTTGCGCTGCTCTATGCGGGCTTTCACGCGATCGTTCTTCACCGGGTGGCGCACTGGCTGTGGGAGCGGAACTGGCGTCTGTTGGCGCGGTTCTTTTCGCAACTCGGCCGTTTCCTCACGGGCATTGAAATTCACCCCGGCGCGACGATCGGTCGCGGCTTCTTTATCGACCACGGCATGGGTGTTGTGATCGGGGAAACTGCGGAAATCGGAGATAATGTCACGCTCTATCACGATGTGACGCTCGGCGGTGTGGCGCCGTCGATCGATTCCGATGCGCAGCGCGGCGTCAAGCGTCATCCGACGCTGCAAGACGGTGTGATCATTGCCTCCGGCGCGCAAATCATCGGCCCGATCTCTGTGGGAAAATGCGCCCGCGTCGGCGCTAACTCTGTTGTCCTCAAGGATGTGCCGGACCACACGACCGTCGTCGGCGTGCCTGCGCGCGCCGTCAGCGCATCGAAAAAGGACCGCATGGATGAGAGATTCGCCGCCTATGGTGTTGGTAATCACGATCTGCCCGACCCGGTCTTCAAGGTGATGGACGGTCTTCTGGACAAGGTTCAGTCGCTGTCCATGCGGGTTGAGGAGCTGGAGCAGGAACGTCGTGCCGCTGCCGATGCGCCGATTTCGATCAAGCGCAAGAAAAAGCCCGCTGTGACGGCGGGTTCGAAAACCAAATCCTGACTATCCTGATGTAAACCGCCTGTGGCGGGACAAGTAACCGCCATGAGCAAAGCCGTCTATCTCGACTATAACGCGACCGCGCCGATCCATCAGCAAGTAGTGGAGGCGATGGCCGCAGTGATGACGGCAGGCGGTAATCCGTCCTCCGTGCATCAGTCGGGGCGGACGGCGCGCAATCGAGTGGAAGAGGCGCGCGCCGCCCTTGCCGGGCTCATTAATTGCAAATCTCCGGAAATCATCTTCACCTCCGGCGGGACGGAGGCGAATAACTTCGCCCTGTCCACTGCCGGGGACCGTCCACTATTCATTTCGGCGACCGAACATGATTCGGTTCTCGCTGCAGCAGGTGAGGCGGCCGTGCGACTTCCTGTCGACAGCCATGGAATTCTCAATTTAGATGTATTAAGGGCGGCGCTGGCGGCGGCAGAAACCCCTGCTTTTGTCTCCGTCATGCTGGCGAATAACGAGACCGGCGTGATCCAGCCGATCCGCGCCATTGCCGATATTGTCCATAAACAAGATGGCCTGCTGCATTGCGACGCCATTCAGGCCGTCGGCAAGATCCCGGTGGATTTTAATGAATTCGGCGTCGATATGATGTCCGTCTCGGCCCATAAATTCGGCGGTCCGCAAGGGATTGGTGCTCTGGTCTTGCGGGAGGGGCTCGCCGTGCCCGCCTTTATCCGCGGCGGTGGGCAGGAGCTTGGCCGTCGCGCCGGAACCGAGAATGTTGCCGCCATCGCCGGTCTCGGCGTTGCCGCCCGTACCGCCGAAAAGATTATTGCGCAAGGGGAGGCGATTGCCGCGCTTCGCGATGAGATGGAAGCGCGGATCCGCGACCTTTCCCCTGCCAGCCGGATTTACGGCGGCACTGTTCCGCGTCTGCCGAACACCAGCAGCATCGAAATGCCCGGCGTTCCCGCCGAGCTTCAGGTCATGTCCTTCGATCTCGATGGTTTTGCGGTCAGCGCCGGTTCGGCCTGTTCCTCCGGCAAGGTCAAGGCAAGCCATGTGCTGAAAGCCATGGGCGCGAGCGAGGAGGAGGCGGGCACAGCCATCCGCATCAGTCTCGGCTGGCGCACGACGGCGGCGGATATTGACGCCTTCATCGACAGCTGGCGCAAGCTCTATAAGCGGAAATCCCCGAAATTTGCGGCCTAGACAAGAGACCAAGGCGCAGGTTAAGTAGAAAGTCAGAGAAGTTCAGGAGTTTGACCCCGCATGCCGAAAATGACCTTTATCAAGCCCGATGGCAGCCGACAGGAAGTTGATGCGCCGCTTGGCCATACCATTCTGGAGATTGCACACCAGAATAATATCGACCTGGAGGGTGCCTGCGAGGGGAGCCTCGCCTGCTCAACCTGTCATATCATCGTGAGTGACGAGGATTTTGAGCGCCTGCCGGAGCCGACGGAGGACGAAGAAGACATGCTCGATCTCGCCTATGGCCTGACGCGGACCTCCCGCCTTGGCTGCCAGATCGAGATTACCGAGGAACTGGACGATCTCGTGGTCAGCCTGCCGGGCGGATCAAACAACATGATGCTGTAATGGCGGCCCAATTATTTGAACGACTAAAGGCCGATAACGCTGCTGCCTGGTCCGCCTATACCGAGCATGATTTCGTTAAGGGGTTGCAGGCGGGAACGCTGCCCAAGGCGGCCTTTCAATATTACCTGAAGCAGGACTATCTCTTTCTCATCCAGTTTGCCCGCGCCTATGCACTGGCGATCTACAAGGCCGATAACCTTGCTGAAATGCGCTCCGCCCTTGCCGGGGTGAAGGCCATCCTCGAGACCGAGATGGCGCTGCATGTCAGCTATTGTGCCGACTGGGGCATTGAAGAGGCGGTGCTGGAAACCCTGGACGAGGCGCCGGAGACCATCGCCTATACCCGCTATGTGCTGGAACGTGGCATGGCGGGGGACTTGCTCGATTTGATGGTGGCGCTCGCCCCTTGTGCAATCGGTTATGGGGAAATCGGTGCCGCGCTTGCCAAATCCCGAGACACGAAGATCGAAGGCAATCCCTATATCACCTGGATCGAGATGTATGCGAGCGATGAGTATCAGGAGCTTGTCGCCGATATGAAAACGGAAATTGATGTCCTTGCCACCAAGCGCCTCACCGAGGCCCGCTTCCCCGACCTCTCCAAAACCTTCGCCACGGCGACCCGGCTCGAAGCCGATTTCTGGCAGATGGGCCTGAACGCGGTTTAAAAGCTATTTCACGCCGTCCTTCAGGGTCCAGGCGATGTCATAGTCCTTGACATAGTCGCTATGGGTGACGAGGCCGCTTTCTTCATTCCAGTAATGCAGGAGATATTCCGGCGGCTCGAACACGGTGCCGAGTTCGTTGTTCTCACCCAACAGCAGCCGCACCTGATGCGAAGTGGAGGGGCAGGTCTGGACCAGTGTGCCGCCCGCCAGTTTCTGGATGGCCCGGTGTATATGCCCGCAGAGCACCCGCTCAATATGATCATAACGGCTGAGCACATCAACGAAGTCTTCCATATCCAGCAGGCCCATCTCGTCCATGCTGACGAGGCCCGTCTTGAACGGCGGATGATGCAGGAGGATGACAACGGCGCGCGCGGCCTCCTTGCTGATTTCCTCCTCCAGCCAGGCAAGCTGCGCTTCGCCAAGGTGGCCCTGCGGTTTGCCATGGATGTTGGTGTCCAGCGCGATCAGCTTGATCGGCCAGCCATCGACCACATAGTTGAGCGTGCCGGACGAGGGCAGGTAGTCATGCTCGGGAAACGCCTTGCGCAGGAGCGTGCAGTCATCATGATTGCCGGGCATCAGATAAACCGGCATCTCGAATTCCGCGACAATCTCCTTGAGAATCACATATTCCTCCGCCTTGGCGCTGTTCACGAGGTCGCCGGTGAGGAAGACGATGTCGGGGCGGTTGACGCTTTCGTTTACGTGACGGACGGCGTTGCGCAGTTTCTCCGCCGGATGGTAAAGCTTGGCGAATTCATCTTCCGGGACGGCGACATGGGTATCACTGAGCTGCGCGATCAGCATGGATTATCCTTTTTCCTTCACAATGGAGAGCATATCACGGGTTCGGACGAATTTCCGCCGCGGTGATTTTTCGCCGCCGCGCGCGATCTCTGCCGCATCGATCCTTTTCCAGTCGTCGAAGGAAACCGCATGGATGCCCTTTTCCGCACACCAGGCGTCAAGATCCGCCGGGCCTTTCTTTGCGGGATCGCCGCCGCCCTCAAAATCCGCCATCATCCGCTCCACCACATTCTGGCTGTCGATGCGGTTGGTGCCGATGGTGCCGGAGGGGCCGCGCTTGGCCCAGCCGACCACATAGAGGCCGTCGGCGACGCGTCCCTCGTCATTCTTGACGATGCCTTTTTCCACGGGCAGCCCTTCCAGAATGCCCATCTCATAGCCGATGCAGGAAACCAGAAGCTGGCAGTCGATCTCATAGGTCTCGCCGGTGCCGGCGGCCTTGCCATCGACGATCTTGTTGCGCTCGAACCGGACACCGGTGATGGCGTTATCTCCGAGAATCTCAACCGGGCTCGCGAGAAAATCGAGATGGATGGAGCGCCCCTCGATGCCGGGGCGGATATGCTCGAAACTGCGGAGGAGGTCGAGGTTGGTGTTGACGACCTTTTCCTCTTTCTTGTCATCCGAGGTGAAACCGTCCGGCAGCACGGACTTGTCCGTATAGGTGGTGGCCGAGGTCAGCTCGGCAAACTCCCCGAGTTCCTTGGAAGAGAACTGCGCATTCTCCGGCGCCCGCCGCCCGACCACATGCACGCGCTTGAGCGGGCTTTTGAAAATCTCGCTGGCCGCATGTTCGGCGAGATCGGAGGTGACCATCTCGTTTTCCGTGCGCATCAGGATTCGCGCGACATCAAGGGCCACATTGCCGTTGCCGATGACGACGGCGGTGTCGATATCGAGATTGGGCACCGCGTCACGAAATTCCGGATGGGCGTTATACCAATAGACGAAGACCTGCGCGCCGAAAACACCTTCCTTCTCTTCGCCGGGGATGCCGAGGCTACGGTCCTTCGGAGTCCCGGTCGCGATCACCACGACATCGTAGAATGCCCGGAGACGATCCAGCGGGATATCGGTGCCGAGGCCGATATTGCCGACGAAGCGGACATTGGCGTTTCCCATCACCTTGTCATAGGCGCGGGTGACGGCTTTTGTGGTCTGGTGATCCGGCGCGACCCCGGCGCGGACCAGCCCGTAAGGCGTCGCCAGTTTATCGAGGATATCTATTACGCAATCGGGGTTTTTCTTGACGATGGCGCCTGCCGTGTACATCCCTGCCGGTCCCGAGCCGACAATACAAATCTTTAACCCTGCCATTTTTTATACTCGTTTTGTTATCGTTTCAGGCCGCCAAAACGCCGGTAGAACTCTTCCGGGGCAGGCGGGAGTTTTCCTGTCTCATTTTCAAGCACAGTCATCAAATGTTGTTCCGCACCCTCCCAGACGCGGCGGTAGATTTCCTGAAACAGCGCCCGGGCCCGGTTGCCGTTCCAGCCGGCGGGCAACAGTTCCGCCGGCAGCATCGGGTCCCGCAAGAGGACCCGCCTGTAATCATGCACCAAGAGGCTGCGAATGATAAAACATTTTTTTTCATCAACGGCCGACGCATCCATATCCGCCGCGGCGAATTTACTGAAATGGCCGATAAAGCGGTCGTAATCCGCCTCCAGGCTTTCCAGGTTCCAGCCTTTCGCAACGAGGATGTCTGGCGTATCAAAGGGGGTATCCGCGAGGCCCTTTCCGCTCAGGATTGTCACCTTGCCGGAAAGATCGAGATCCTGCAGCAATGTCTCGACGCTGTCCTTGGTTGCCGTCGGATGGGCATGGACACCGGCGCCGAGATCGCCGAACCCGAGCCAGCCGAGCGCGGTTTCCAGATGGCGGCGGTCCGCATCACTTATGCGTCGCCGGGCGACGAACAGCAGCAGCCAGTTTCCATTCCACGGAATATCTTCGCTTGCATAGATTCGGTGCGTCGCTTCGGCAAAGCGATGCTTGCCCGATTGCGTCAGGCTGTAGTAGCTGCGCCGCCCGACTTGCTCAGAGGAGAGAATGCCGTCTTTTTGCAATCGGAAGACGGCGGTGCGTACCACTCGCTCATTCAGCCCCAGCGCCGCGACGAGCTGGATCAGACTACCGAGCCAGACGGTGCCGCCATGCGGCGCGACACAGTCGCCCCACACAGTGACCAGCAGGGATTTCGCCTTCAGGTCCAGCTTATTGAACAATGGCGTGATCAGGG
>TARA_R110001606_G_scaffold64419_5_pt1 | contig 32597 bp, 30 predicted proteins | sample TARA_R110001606 | Tara Oceans TARA_R110001606 (sample SAMEA4398315) | marine metagenome | biome: Polar Biome; feature: [SRF] surface water layer (ENVO:00010504); material: water (ENVO:00002006), including particulate matter (ENVO:01000060) such as... | depth 5 m
ATTATGTCTGCGTATGAATCTCGTCATCCGCATGATCCGCCTAGCTAAAAATCCAGGTTTTTTGTAAATGTGAGGAACTTTCTTCCCGATTAGGTATTGGATAATTCCAACCCTAAATCTGGAGGATTATATGCAGCAGAAATTGAAAGGTAAAAAAATCGCATTCCTGGCAACGGACGGATTTGAGCAGGTTGAGCTTACCCGCCCGTGGGAAGACATTCAAAATGCAGGCGCAATGGTAGAGCTCGTATCATTGAAAACCGGGGAAATTCAGGGCATGAATCATGCCGACACAGCAGATACTTTTTCCGTTGATAAAACAGTCGATGAGGTGATCTCCGCCGAATATGATGGACTGGTTCTACCGGGGGGTGTCCAAAACCCGGATGCATTGCGGTTAAATCAGCGCGCCATGCAATTTGTGAAGGAATTTTTCGAACAGGAAAAACCGGTTGCAGCCATCTGTCACGGTCCATGGACATTGGCCGAGGCCGGAGTTTTGAAGGGCCGGACGGTCACTTCCTGGCCGAGCCTTAAAACCGATATTGAGAATGCCGGTGGCAGGTGGGTGGACGAGGATGTCCATGTTGACAAAGGTCTTGTCACCAGTCGAAAGCCGGATGACCTTGATGAATTTTGCGCCAAAGCCATAGAAGAATTTTGTGAAGGCAAGCAAGAAAAGCCGGCTGTTTGAGATTATGGTCCGCGAGGCGTAAAGGGATATTGCATTTTATCACGAAGCCCCTTGCGGCTTCGTGAACGCTTTGTGCGAATAGCGAAAACTTCCGGAATTGTTGGTCTCAATGAAAATCCCCCGATAATTTGACCAACCGTCACGTCATAACGGCCCGGCGGATGATTTCAGGTGATGACTTGAAATAACGAAATGGTTTTGTCATCAGCGGATCGTAAAACCAGAGCCTTCCCCGACCAAGAACTTTTGCCCTGACAACGCCTTAGGGAACGCATTCAAGCTTTTCTGATGAAGGGCGCGTGGCGGGTCGACGGCAGAACCCCGACAAAATTCTTGAGAATTCTATTAAAAAATCGGGAACCATTTGTGATGGTTATTTGTTGGAAGATTGAAGTCCCCAAGGGAAAAAGGTAAAGACGACATGACGGAAATTTCACTCCTAAATACAGATATATTGAAGGAATTGGCTGCTTTTGAAGCGCCGCTTTGCTTAACTCTGACTATGCCATGCATTAAAAGTGGCGATCAGCAACAACAAAACGCGATCCGATTTAAAAACCTCCTCCAGGACGCAACAAAAAAACTTGAGAAAATTGGATGTCAGCAGCAACAAATCGACGATCTTTTATCGCCGCTGGAGCCGCTTCTGGATGAGGCTGATTTCTGGACCCATCTTCAAAGCGGGCTTATCGTCTGTGTGAGTGAGGATAAGCAGGGATTATATCATCTGCCATTTTCCATTGATGAAAATGTCATTGTAGACCGTCATTTCTATTTGCGACCGGTTATCCCTCGTCTCCAGCAAGACAGCAAAGTTGCTGTTTTGCTGCTGAGCATGAATAACCCCGCCCTGATCTTCTCTGATAGATCAAGTGAACACTATGAGACGCAAGTCCCGCCCGAGCCGTTAAGCAGCTTTGATGATTTTATGAAAACATATGACATGGAAGAATCCCTGCAATTTCGTTCTCAGGGTTATGGCGGCGGCGTTAATGCAACCACGCCGGGCTATCACGGCCAGGGAGTGGCCGGTGATGATGCGACAAAGAATGCCCATTTGAAAGAGTATTTGAAGCAACTCGAAAACTGGGTAGATGATACGCTGCAACAGCGGCATTTCAAGGAAGTATTTCTGGTCGCCGGGCCCCAACTGGAGGGGTTGTACAAGACTGTAATGCGTAGCGGTGGTTTACAGTTACATAAGCTAGACCAGAAAAATCCCTCAAGTGAAAAGCCGGAAATATGGATTGAAAATGTCAGGCAGCAATTAAAGGAACGGTTCGAGCAGGAAAGCGAACGCGCATTGGCGACATATCAACGCCTCAAGAGAAAACATGAGGGCAGTATTGAGGACAATCTTCCCGATATAGTCCGGGCTGCACATTCGCAGCGCATTGAAACATTGATGCTACCGGACAAGTCGCAGGATTATTACTGGGGCAGGTTCGATCCGGACACCAGCAAAATTCAAGAACAGGAACAGGATGAAAGCGTAACTGGTCCGGGCGATGAACTGGTCAACCTGGCCGCAATAAAAACGCTTCTTAACGGAGGAAGAGTTATCCCTATGCCTGAAGGAGCTTCGCCAGATTATGCCGCACTCTGCCGTTGGTGATAATTCCCAGACACGACAGCGATAAATTGTGTCCATTGTCCAATAAATTGAAAGGATAGTAATAATGATAAAATGGAACATTAAAAATGACACAATTGAAATCATTGCCAGTGAGAAGCTGACAGAGAAGGACTATGACGAGGTTTTGCCCGTTATTGACAACCTATTGGAATTACACGACTGGCCTAAATTCCTGATCAAACTGGACCATTTTGAAGGCTGGGAAGGTTCCGCTATCTGGAAGGACTTAAGATTTGGCTTGAAACACAGGCGCGAATTCGGCCCCATGGCAATGGTAGGAGACGATATTACTCAAAAATGGATGACCCAGTTTTCGGATATTTTTATTCCGTCTGACATCCGATATTTCGATGTCACCGAGGAACAGCAGGCCAGAGAGTGGCTTGCCGCGCAAAAAAGCGAAAGCGCTTCCATAAATCCCAACAGAACCGTCGTCGGACAATAAAATTTTGGGTAGATCGATCCATGTGCGTGAGATCATTGCAACTGTATGAAAGAACGGGGAACTTTTATTCCCACCCTGTCGTTGGCAAGGACAAACTAATCTGAGGCAATGCCATGACAAAAAACACTCTGAAAAAATATCGGAGAAAGCGGGACTTCAAAAATACTGAAGAACCGGAGGATGGAAATGGCAAAGGCAAAACGATCTTCGTTATACAAAAGCATGATGCCAGCACCCCGCATTATGATTTCCGCCTAAGCATTGACGGAGCGCTAGTCTCCTGGGCAGTACCGAAAGGACTTTCAACCAAGGCTGGCGAAAAACATCTGGCCGTCCGCACTGAAGATCATCCGATGGATTATGCGGGTTTTGAAGGCGTAATTCCTGAGGATCAATATGGCGGCGGTACCGTAATGGTCTGGGATCGAGGGGAATACAAACCGATTGCTGAGAATAAAGACCATGACAAAACCATGGCTGATGCTTTGGAAGACGGCGCGCTAAAATTCACATTAGAGGGCGAAAAACTGAAAGGCGGCTATGCGTTGGTGCGCATGGACAGGAAATCCAAACAGGAACAATGGCTGATATTCAAACTGGATGATGAACATGCCGATGCCCGTCGCAATCCAGTCAGCACGGAACCGGATTCCGTCCTGACTAATCGGTCCCTCAAAGAAATAGCCGAGGAAGAAGACGAGAAAGACAATGCATGAAGCTTTGGAGAAATTGTCTGAAAATGCGTCGGACAGATTGAGCAAGACTGCTATGCCGGAGTGGACAGAGCCGATGCTGGCGACCCTGACCCATGAATATTTCTCCGATCCTGCGTGGATTTTCGAGCGCAAACTCGACGGTCAGCGCTGTCTGTTTTTCAAGCAGGGTAAAAACATACGCCTGATGTCACGTAATCAGAAGAACCAAAACGATTATTACCCTGAAATTGTAGATGCTCTCAAAAGCCTGCGAGGTGATTTTATTGTTGATGGCGAGTTGGTTACCTTTGTTGATAGATTGACCAGCTTTTCCGCCCTGCAAAACCGCATGCATGTCAGCAACCCAGGAGAAAAGCTTCTCAAGGATTATCCAGTTTTTGCCTATATTTTCGACCTGATTTATTTCGATGGATATGATTTGACACATGTGACGCTTAAAGATCGCAAGTCTGTTCTCAAAACCGCATTCGATATTAGTGATCCTCTGGTTTATCTCGCGCATAAGAATGAAAAGGGCGAAAAATATCTGGAGGATGCCTGCGAACGCGGCTGGGAAGGACTTATCGCCAAGGATAGCAACAGCACCTATGCTCACAGCCGGTCGACCAAGTGGTTAAAATTCAAATGTGCCAAGGGTCAGGAATTCGTGATTGGCGGCTATACGGCTCCGAAAGGGGAACGCATTGGCTTTGGAGCGCTTCTCATCGGCTATTATGACAAGGGTCAATTCCTTTACGCAGGCAAAGTAGGCACCGGCTACGACGATAATTTCCTGAAAGATTTCTGGCGTCGAATGGACGCCCATATGCGCAAAACCTCTCCGTTCGATAACTTTGACGAAAGCGAGGACGGTATTACATGGCTCACGCCGCATTTTGTTGGCGAGGTCAGATTTACCGAATGGACGAATGGCGGAAAACTGCGCCATCCGCGCTTTCTCGGCCTGCGGAAAGACAAGGCGCCGGGGGACGTAGTACGGGAAGATAAACGTGCCGCCTGAAAAAAACATTCATATTGACCCATCATGAAGACAGAAAAGATAGAGATCAGTCATCCGGATAAAATCTTGTTTCCGCAAGCGGAGCTGACCAAAGCGGATATAGCTTCCTACTACAAGCGGATCGCCGATTATATGTTGCCACATATCAAGGACCGGCCCTTAACACTTCGCCACTACCCACACGGGATTGATGAAAGCGGTTTCTTTCACAAACATGCTCCGGATCACTTTCCTGAATTTGTGGAGCGGCTGGACGTGTCCATGAAAAGCAAGGGCGGGGAAAATATGAAAATGGCCAGTGCCGACGAAGCGGCCGACCTTGTCTATTTTGCCGGTCAGAATGTCATTGAGCAGCATATGGGACTGGCGCGCAAAAAGGACTTGGAAATACCGGACCAGATTATTTTTGATCTTGACCCAAGCGATAATGATTTTGAAAAGGTCCGCAAAACCGCCTTTGCCCTGAAAGTTATTCTTGATGAACGTGATTTGCCGTCCTTTCTTAAAACGACCGGCTCACGCGGCGTGCATATCCATATTCCAATTAAGCCGGAGAAAAAATTTGACGAAGTCAAAAAAGCCGTCAGAAAGCTGGCAGAGGAGCTTTGTGATGAATGTCCTGACCTGACCACACTGGAAAGTCGCAAGAAAAAGCGCGGGGATAAAGTTTTTATCGATTACCTGCGTAATGATTACGGCATGACAGCTATCGCGCCATATTCTCTGCGGGCGCTGAAGGGCGCACCAATTGCTACGCCCATAGATTGGGAGGAATTGAAAGACAGGGAGTTGGGGCCGCAAAATTACACACTGGAAAATATATTCCGCCGTTTACCGCAGAAAGCGGACCCTTGGAAGAAGTTTTATAGTCAAGCAGTAAAATTGGGCAACTTCACAATATGAACGGCTTTTTACAAACATGGGGTGAGGCGGCAACAACAACCCTGGGATTATTCTGGATGGCATTCTGGGCCTTTGGGCTGGGTTACCTCATAAGCTCCATGATCCAGGTCTTTATTACGCGCGAACGGATGAGGCAAACAATGGGCGAAGCCGGGCCAAAGAGTGTCGCACTCGGCACTTTTTTTGGCTTTATCTCGAGCTCTTGCAGCTTTGCCGCGTTGGCCACCACGCGATCCTTGTTTACTAAAGGAGCGGCGCTTGTTCCCTCTCTGGCCTTTTTACTGGCCTCGACCAATCTGGTCATTGAGCTTGGCATTATCATCGCAATTTTTCTTGGCTGGCAATTCGTTGTCGGGGAATATTTGGGCGGCATTCTCTTAATTCTTGTAACCTGGCTTGTCGTCAGATTGACCTTGACCAAAAACATGGAGGACAAGGCACGCAAACATGCCCGCGAAGAAACAGGTGAAGAAGAAAAAGAGGAAATACCCGATTGGAAAAAGCTGATCCGCTCTAGAGAGGGCTGGGCGAGAGTTTCAAATCGCTATGTCATGGAATGGGATATGGTCTGGAAGGATGTGGCGATCGGCTTTACGGTAGCGGGCATTATTGCAGCCTTTGTCCCGAAAAGCTTTTTCCAGATGCTTTTTATTGGATCCGGTGGCGATGATCCGGCCTTCTGGCAAATTCTGGCCCAAACTTTCATTGGCCCGATTGCGGCGTTTTTTACTTTCATCGGCTCAATGGGTAATATCCCGTTAGCTGCTGTTTTGTATAGCAACGGCGTAAGCTTTGCCGGAATCATGGCATTTATTTTCAGCGATCTTGTTGTCTTCCCTGTCCTGCGTATACAAGCCCGATATTACGGCTGGAAAATGGCCCTCTACATTCTGGGCGTTTTTTTAATTGCTTTGATCGCTGCTGCGCTAATTATGCATTACGGCTTTGCCGCTTTCGATCAATTGCCGGAGACTTCCAGCGCCAAAAGCGTCACAGATCGGGAATTTTTCAAAGTCGATTATACCATGTTTCTCAACCTTGGCTTTATCGCGCTCAGCATAGTCTTCCTGATCTGGAAACTTAAACAGCATGGTGTCGGGATGATGAGTAGCGATCGCATAACGGAGAAAATTCTGTTCTGGCTCGCAATCTTGAGCTTCGCATGGCTCGCGGGCGGTTGCATAGTTGCTGTTTTAATATAGGAAATGTTCCCCTTCAGTATTCAGGAGGCTTGTGCGGTGAGACGAGCATATCAGAGCTGTGTCGCCGAGGCCAAGCTTATTGCCTGAGAGAAAGGCAAGGCCCGGGCCGCCGGGCGGGCTCTACGTCGCACAATGAATAAGCTGCAGGGCGATCAATAGAATTCCGAACCGGGCGCTTGTACCATCGGTCGTAGAGTTGCCATTTCATCAAACAGCCATAGTCGGTTATGCGCACTTTTGAGACCCGTTCACGTCAATGAGTTTATGCCCTCAATCGTGCTGAAAGTGAGTGCCTAGTCTACAAAGCCGACAAACACGGTTGCCTCTTCGATGCTTTTGCGTTCTGAAACTACCGCATTAGCCGGGAAGGTTTCATCGGGCCAGCCGAGCGCGATGCTTTTCATGATGATCTGATCATCGGCAATGCCGGCATGCTCGCGCACCACGGGGGATTGCATGATCCCCTGGCTGTTAATCACTGTGCCCAGCCCACGTGACCACGCAGCATTTACCAGCGCCGTCGCAACTGCGCCGCAATCGAAGGGTGTATCGTCGCTGCTGGCCAGCTCGCGGTCATAAGTCACGATTACGCATACTGGCGCGTCAAATTGACGAAAGCCGCGCAATACCCAGTCTTGACGCATATCCTTGTCCTCGCGGGCGATGCCCATGGCGGAAAACAGTTGCTTGGCGACGCCAACCTGTCTGTCACGGTGCTTGCCGGTGAAGGGCTCGCCAGTACGGAACTCGCGTGAGTGGGGGACGCCTGCTAAGTTGCGTTCTGTATTGCCAGCGCGAATGCGGTCTAGCGGCTCGCCCGTAATGATGTAGAAACTCCAAGGTTGGGTATTCATCGACGATGGCGCGCGCATCGCCAAGGCAATGATCTCTTCGATTAGTGCCCTCGGCACGGGATCAGGTTTATAGCCACGGATACTGCGACGGTTAAGGATCACATCGTCAAAATTCATTGGTAGTCCTTGAGAAGGTTTGGTTCTGCTTGATTTTGTTTGTTTTGCTACAAGTAACGGTTTTTGCAGTGGAAGGCAAATAATGACGTGGCGTTAGAAGGACGTGTCTCAATTTCAGTGTTCGATATAGATCTGTATGTCGAACCCGATCGACTGTCCCTGTGCTCCATACTTTTGGGCTCTACAAGTATTCCATGCGCAATCGAGGCTGTCCGTCTGTTCATGAGCGGAGACACACTCATTTTGGAAAGGATGGACCGTTGGCTTTATTAGAGGAGAGCAGAGGGTCCTAACGACGTAATGAAACTGGAAGAAATGGCGCAGATGATCACTGCTGGCACAAAAGTGATGTAGACCGGGCGCCAGTTTTTCGTCTGCATTTAAACCGAACTCTATCAAATAAGGGCACTTAACAATGGGGCTTTACACCTAGTCTGTAATTTCCACGATCATTTCGATCTCAACGGCGATCTGGTTGGGTAGAGAGCCCATACCGACGGCGGACCGGGCAGCTTTACCGGCTTTATCTCCGAAAACTTCGACCATCAGGTCAGAATAACCGTTGATGACTTTTGGGTGCTCCTTAAAATCCGGCACTGCATTGACCATCCCGAGGACCTTGACGATTTTCGTGACCCGATCGAGATCACCGATCACCGACTTCATATTGGCCAGCATATTGAGGCCGACAAGCCGGGCTGCATCATAAGCTTCTTCGGTAGTCAGGTCCGCCCCAACCTTGCCGGTCACAGCGCCGCCGTCGGGCTTCCTCGGGCCGACACCGGACATGAACAGCAAATTACCGGTAACAACGCCACCAATATAGTTGCCAATGGCGGAAGGAGTTTTGGGCAAGGTGATATCGAGTTCAGCCAATTTTGCATCAATGGACATTTGTTTAATCCTTGTATTTTGGGGATGGAATACCTGAGAATGAAGAGGGAATTCTATCGGTAGAAGGCAGCTTTTCCAAAGAATTTCGCGGTCATATATCTTAATAAATATTAATTTACTGCTGACCCGCACTTCCCCAGAAGAGCTGGGGCGCACTAAACCACAATTACCAAAGATACTCGATTCTATAAAATCCTTTACTTTCTATCCTTGAGGCTCCTCGCCTATCCTCTCTATTCAAAATCGTATTATTTGTAATCATCAGATCAATTGCAAATCCACCGGACTGGTACAGAGAAGGTCCGAGTATGGGCGAATATCGACTTGATTATCTGGTGCGGCGAGGCCATCAGTTCTACTTTCGCAGAGGCCCACAAAAGAGCATAGGGGGTTGTGAAGGAAAGCCTTGGCGGTTCATTTCGCGATCTTGCTTTTTTGAGAAGACGCATCTCCATGTCTGCTCGGCAATCACCTCCTTTAATCACGAGCTTGCGCGCACAGATCACGTACCTCATCTATACTGGCAGCTCGCATCGTATCTCCTGCCAACCGCCGCTTATCAGCCTCAAAGTCCTTCGACCCTTTATAATAGACGTCCTGTACGTTACCTGCACGGCAGCAACTTGGTGCGGCACAATAGAGGCATCGTTGTGCCATTATACGCCATACGGAGACGGGGTTGCATTCGTCTGAAAGACCAGTGCCACAGCAACTTAGTGTGATAACGCCTTTTCTTCAGCGTCCGAAGCCGGCGCTATAAGGCAGCCAGGTTGCCAAAGCAGGGAAGGCTATGAGAACCGCAAGACAGATCAGCATTAGAAGGACAAATGGGGCGGCGCCTTTGACCACTTCGGAAAGTGGCGCGTCGGTAATCCCCTTTATGACAAAGAGGTTCATGCCGACCGGGGGTGTGATCATCGCAAGTTCCAGATTGACCATAAGCAAGATGCCATACCAGACGGGGTCTATGCCTAGATGGGCCATGGTCGGCATCAAAATGGGTGTCGTGATCAGGATGATGGCAATTGATTCCAGAAACATACCCAAAATAAAAATAAGGGCCATGACCGCAACGATGAAACCGAGCGGCCCGAGACCAATTTCCGCGACAGCCTCGGTTATGCCGAAGGGCAGCCGGATGATGGTAATGGCGTGGCCGAAAACGGCGGCACCGGCAATAATCATGAAAACCATCATCGACGTGCGCATTGTTGCGTAGGCACACTCATACAAATCGCGGAAGCCGAAGTTACGATAAATGAATATGGCGACTAGCAGGGCATAGAGAGTTCCCGCAGCCGCTGCTTCGGAGGCGGTAAAGATGCCGAAATAAATGCCGCTCATGACAAGTGGCGGCGCGAGAAGCGCCCAAACGGATCGCCGGAATGCTCGTGCTATAGTCCACAAACTCGCTCTTGCCGGCGCGCTTACGTCTTTGCGCGATGACGCCTGCATGATGCAGAAAATGGCAAATACCAGCGCCAGCAAGAGACCGGGAATGATGCCGGCAAGGAAGAGGGCGCCGATTGAGACTTCCGAGACAATGGCATAGAGGATCATGGGCCCTGATGGGGGGATCAGAATGCCGAGCGTCCCGCCAGCGGCGATAACCCCAAGCGCGTCGCGCTCGCGATAGCCAAATCGTTTCATTTGCGGAAGGGCGCTGGAGCCGATTGATAGCGCTGTCGCAACTGACGATCCGGAGATTGCCGCAAAAATTGTGCAGGCGATGACGGTTGCAACACCGAGGCCGCCTTTTACATGCCCCACCACCGTATGGGCAAAGTTATAGAGATCATCGATCACCTTTGCCCGTATCATGATTTGCGCCATCAGAACGAAAAGCGGAATTGCCGTCAGGATGGGCTTGTTCAGATGCGAAAAAACTGTATCCGCGATGCTGGAGACATTGCCCTCAAAGATCGCCAGAATACCAATTGCGACAAGACCCAGTGCCGCAAAAATCGGTATCCCCGCGATGAGGAGAACAATAACCGCCGCGAAAACCAGAAAGACAGTCATTAGGGTTGCTTTTCGCTGAGAAGACGTAAAAGGCGAACCGTAGCGGCTAGAATGAGAAGCCCCGCGCCGAACAGGAGAGGCACTTGTGGTATCCAGGTTTCAATTTCAATATAGCCGACAGAATAGGAGCCGAATGCCCGGGCAAATTCAATCGAATTCCAGGTGCTCCAGCCCAAGACTGCGGCAAAGGCGATGACGGCGAAATTGCTCAAAAGTCTGATGAACAATCGCCACTTGCCGTCAACACGCTCGGCAAGAAGCTCAATCGAAATATGGTCACCGCGCCGCAGGGCTTCGGCCGCCCCCAGCATGATTGTCGCGACAAGAAGATATCCAATGAATTGGTCACTCCAAAGCAACGGCTTGTCCAATACATAGCGTTGCAGGACCGCGTAGCAGACAATTCCCAGAATTAAAATAATCAGAAGCGATGATAAGGCACCACCGACCCGGATCAGAAACTCAGCAATGCGCAGTAGGATGGAGGCATTGCCAGCCTCCATCTTTCCTTGTTGTTCATTGGCCATACGGATTGTTAGATCTTGCCGATAAGTTCGATCAGTGTCTGGCTGTCTGGATCGTTCTCGCCGAAGGCCTTGTTGAAGGCAGGGCGCATGATGGCTTCGAGTGCCTCGTTTTCTTCAGGCGTTGCAATATGCACTTGAACACCCTTGGCCTCCAGTTGGCCAGGCCCGGCGGCACCGGCAGCGGCGGAGGCTTCAACTGCCCATACGGCAGCCTTTTTCCCCGCGCCTTCAAGTGCAGCTTTGGACAGGTCGGATAATCCGTCATACCAAGACGGATTTACATAACCATGGAGGTAGGCGCTGAGAACCGGTACGACAACGAAGTGATCCTGGACCTCATAATATTTGCGCGATACCGCCGCAGCGACATCCGTGATGCCAGCGTCGATTAAGCCGGTCGCCAGCGCCTGATACACTTCGGAACCCGGCATGGAGGAGGGGGTTACTCCGAGCGCTTTCAGCGCGGCATCAAAAGGCGGTGTAAGTCCGCGCATCTTGATCCCTTGGAAGTCTTCCGGTTTCACAAGAAACTTGCCCTTGGAGGTGAAAACAGAGGTGTTTGTCTGGAACATCCAGACGACATTGCGCACGCCTTTTTCCAGAAGCTTTTGCGAGAGAAACGCGGCGGCTTCTGAGTCTGGCCATTTGCGCCAGATTTCGAGATCACCGAAAGCGAACGGAGCAACGGTGACATTCATCAGTGGTAACGTCTTGCCCCATTGGAAATTCAGCGAGAAGGCGCATTCGATATCGCCTTTCGCCGTTGCGACGATGTTTTCACGCGCACCGACCAGGCTATCCGCGCCGAAGATCTGAACATCGATCTCACCGTTGGACTCTGATTCAACTTCTGCGGCCCATCTATCGATGACTTTTGCAATATGATGTGCCGGTGGCAGCTGATGACTGCAACGCATGACCGTCGCGGCATCGGCCGTAAAGACCGAAAAAGCGGCAAGCGCCAATGAAAGTGTAAGTGTCTTGAACATTTTTTTTATTTCTCCCCTTATGACTATTGTTCCTATTAATTGGAAAGCGTTATGCCTTCCACTCCGAAATTGCCGGCGCGCCCGCCTTGTGAAGCGCGCCATAGAACGCTTCACCTGGCATCGCATTTTCGGCGATCAACCGAGTTGATTTTAATTCCTCCAGTTCTATGCCCGTTGAGAACCCCATCGTCTCGCATAGAAAGACAAGATCTTCAAAAACGATGTTGCCTGTTGCACCGGGGGCGAACGGACAGCCGCCCAGGCCACCCAGTGCGCCATCCAGTACCCGCGCGCCGTTATCGAGCGCAGCGGCAGCATTGGCAACACCCATGCCACGGGTGTCATGAAGATGAATGATAAAGGGCCGGTCGCCGCAAAGCTTTTGCATGGCGCGGCACATTTCGCCAACCTGTCGCGGGCCGGCATAGCCAACCGTATCCGCGATCCCGACAATATCCGCACCGGCATCAAGGCAAGCTTCGGCCAATTTCAATACCCCAGTTTGATTAACAGTGCCCGCAATCGAGCAGCCGAACGCCATGGCTATGCCGGCATTAATGATCTTTTGGGGCGCAGCGTCGTCGCGCATGGCGGCGATCTTGCCGACAAGAGATACAGCATCGGCGCGTGTTCGGCGCATGTTGGCCTGGCTATGCTCCTCGGTCGCGGAAACGACGCAGACTATTTCATCGGCCACCGACTGCATTGCTTCTTCTGCCCCTCGGTCATTGAGGGCCAGCACGGCCGAATAGGCGCCCTCAAGAGAAGCGATTGCCTCCAACAGCACAGGCAGATCGGCGAACTGGGGAAAGCGAGAGGGGGGGAGGAAGGAGCCAACTTCGAAATGCCGTACGCCCGCAGAATATTCACGTTTCAACCATTCGATCTTGGCGCTGGTATCTGGCCAGATTTTCACCAACTGCAAACCGTCACGAAGCCCGACTTCGCGCAGGGTTACTCTATCGTTGGAATAAATGCGGGATAGGGGGCTCATGCCACTTTTTCCTTTTTCTTTCCACTTGCGGCCGCAATGGCCACATCGTCCAACCCCAAAGCCGCGAGTACATCTGATGTGTCATCACCGATATCGGGAATGTCGGTACCATAGGGTACTGGGCTAGCCCCATCCACTTCAAATGGGAATCCCGGCGCCCGGTAAGTTTCGCCTTCTGGAAGCTTTGACGTAAGCAGACCTCCGGGCCGGTTCACATGCGGATCCTCATACATTTCGGCGGGGCGGTTGATGGGAGAAAAGGGGATACCAACCGGTTCGAAGGCCGCTGCCAGATCGTCAAAGCCGCGGGTTTTGACAGCTTCCGCGACGATCGGAACTGTCCAGTCGCGTGCATTGATCTGGTCCATGCGGGTTTGCAATCTCGGGTCTGATTTGAGTTTCTCGAGGCCGAGGATGTCGCAAAGCAAAGCCCATTGGCCTTCGGTTACAGCACCAATAAATATTTGCCGGCCTCCCTTCGACTCAAAAATGTCATAGACCGGCCAGGAAAATTCCCGTTCGGGCATGGGCGGGGCTTCGCGACCTTCAATATCAAATTGAACCATGTGCTGTGCGACCAGAAGTAGGCAATTTTCAAATAAACCGACACGAACGGCATGTCCTTTGCCGTCTTTATTCCGTTGCAGAAGGGCTCCCAAGACAGCAAATGCGCCAAATAGCCCCCCCATGATATCGTTTGCTGAAGATCCGATGCGTAACGGTCGGCCCGTCGGCCCTGTCATATAGGCCATGCCCGTCATCATCTGGACAACCTCATCCATCGCGGTCCGGTTTTCATAAGGGCCGTGCAAAAATCCCTTGCAGGACGCTAAAATCAGGGACGGGTATTTTTCCCGACATTTATCCGGTGAGTAACCCATTTCGGTCAAAGATGCATCGCGAAAGTTTTCGACAAATATATCTGCTGTTTCAAGAAGTTTGTCCAGCGCGGCGCGGCCTGCCTCTGATTTTAAATCGAGTGTGATAGATCGTTTGCCGCGATTGAAAGTTGGGAAAAATCCCCGGCCCATTCCCGTAAGATGCCGCGTCTTGTCGCCCTCGGGCGGTTCGACTTTGATAACTTCCGCCCCGAGAAACCCTAAAAACATGCCACAGGACGGTCCCATAATCATATGGCTCATTTCAACAACGCGAACACCGTCGAGGGGCATGTATTCACTCATAAGATATTCCTCCGATGAAAAGGCTACCAAAATATGCGGCATATGAATAATATAATGTTTCTAATACATCGTTATAAAAAACAGAAACCATGGATTTAAGACAGCTTCGATATTTTGTTGCTATTTTTGAAAGCGGGACCCTGTCCAATGCGGCCGATAATTTGCGGATAGCGGCCTCGGCCCTAAGCCACCATCTTGCCAATCTCGAGTCCGAACTTGGCGTTAAATTGTTTTACCGGAAGCCCCGGGGCATGGCGCCAACGGCAGCGGGCCATCGCCTCCATGAACATGCCAAGCTGATTTTGAAGACATTGGCCGCTGCGGAGGCCGATTTGCGGGAGGCCGGAGGCGAAATATCGGGCGACGTCTCCATTGGCATGGCGTATTCCGCGGTGAAGGCAATAGGCGTTGATCTGGCGCGGCGTGTCTTGCAGGATTTTCCCCGTCTCGAACTGGCGCTTACCGAGAGTCTTTCAGGCACGACACTCATGAATTTGTTGGCGTCCGATGTCGACATTGCCCTCGTCTATAACCCTCCCCTAGATCCATCGTTGCGAACCCAACCGATACTTGAGGAGCGGATGGTACTTGTGGGAAAGCGGGAGATCATTGGTGAAGACAAGGGGCCTATCACCTTTGAAGAATTGCTCAAATTGCCGATCATTCTGCTTAGACAGGGCGTTTCTGCACGGGCCATCCTGGATGATATAAATCTGCTGAAAAAGATTGAAAAAAGCGCCAAACTGCAGATGAATTCAATCCAGGCGATCGCCGGATCGCTCGAAGCAGGGCTCGGATGCGTGATTGGTACAAAACTTTTCATGCAGGACCAACTCGCTAAAGGCACAGTACATTTCAGACCGATTGTCGAACCTGAACTGTCGCGAACACTCTATATGTGCGAACTTACCAGCCGGCCCCCCACATTTGCACTCGAGGCGGTCCGTAATCTAGCCTTGGAACTGATTGAGGAAGCGGTGAATGACGGCCGCTGGGAAGCAAAACTTGTTCTTAAGAAGCGCCGCAATCTCCGCCAGCCGGATCGGCGGGGCACCTGAGGTGGTTTTGTTCCCTCAAAAGCCATAAAGACGCGAGGGCGCATTCGTCTGACAGTGACAAAAAACCTATTCGTTCACTCTAAATCGTCCAATCCTGCTCTCACTGCCTCACCGGTCCCGGATGCCTCCATATGCTGTCGCAGTCGTTGGTTATATCCTCCGGGTGTGTTCAGAGCCTCGATCAGCGGAGCGCACTCGCTTTTCGATAGACTCGATGAAATGAGTGCTCTCAGAAACGCTTCGCCTTGTGCTTTGTTCGTAACCCTCTCTCCAAGCCAGTCTGCTGCGTCACTGACCATCCGTGTCACAGGTGACAGTATCGCCTGTGCACACAAATAGGCAGCCATTTCGTCGTTATTTTTTAGGGCGAAAATGCTGCTTCGGACACCAAATATCTCTCGCACCAGATCGGCGTCACCCTGCATCATTACCGGCGATCCGCCATGTGCAATCCCGGGAAAAGGCATCATGATCGCAACTGCGCGGGCTGGGCGCACCATCGCATCTGCCTGTTCCAGAGTCGCACCTGCCATGAAACTGATAATCCTCTGCCCCTCACGAAACGTCAGTCGCCTTAGGACTTCAGGTGCGACCTCAGCCATCAGGCCGAGGAAAATCACGTCGCTCGCATCCACCACACTCTGATTGTCAGCAATTGTGACGTTCCCATAGGTCTCAGCCAGAGCTTGTGCGTGACGGGCTGTTCGCTTAGATACGGTGATCTTATGTCCATCTCCTGAGATGCCGTGTACTGCTGCGCTGGCAATCGTCCCGCAACCAATCACACCTATCCTCATGTCACGTCTCCTTTTTCTTGGCGATTGTATAGTAAGTTCGTGTTTTTCGGGAAACTAAACTCGTTGTCCACATATGACAATGCCGCCCCAAATGGGTTGATCGCGGCACAAAATAGCGACAACATGCAGGAGAAGGTATTCTACCGGGGGAATGGCGACTTACATGTTAGCCGGGAAGTCTGGAAACTACATCGCAGATCATTGGTATGGGCGCCAAAGTCTTGCCTGGTCCTTTTGGGTCAACCTCGTATTGTTGCGGGCACTGGTTTTTATAGGGCAAGACTGGTTCAGCCCGGTCAAGGGCAGCGATTACAGTACACATAGTACACTTGTATTCCTACTCGCGATCTTCTTTCATGGTATATTCTTCGTCTGGCAACTGGTGGGCGTGTTTCGCGCTGGTGCCGTACATATTGGTGCCAGGGGATCAATGGCAAATATTTGGGGGGCGCAACTCGGAGCCATAGTCGCCTTTTGGTTGACGGCCACCTATGCCTTTGGCGCATGGCAAATGACGCTGCCCGCTCCTGATGACAAGGCCTTCCAGGCGCGCATTGAGATTGAGCGCGCGAGCAAATTTAGCTTTGTTCCGTCAGCTGATGGGCAGAACCTTGAATTCACCGGCTCGATCGAACTAGGCATCAGCAAACATTTCGCTAGACAGCTGAAGCTTTACCCAAACCTGCGAACAATCGTTCTATCCAGTACAGGTGGCAACATCTATGAAGCTCGAGGCTTGTCAAAAATGATCCGTGAGAACGGGCTCAACACGCTTGTCCGGTCCCTATGTACTTCGGCTTGCACAACTGTTTTCATTGGCGGGCTGTCGCGAGAACTGATGCCGAACGCTCAATTAGGGTTTCACCAATATCGTATCGACGCCACCTATAGCGTACTCAACGCCGATGTTTCCGCAGAGCAAGAACGTGACCGGATGCTCTACGCGGCGGCGAATGTAAAACCATGGTTCCTGATGCAGATGTTTGCAAGCCGTTCCGACGAAATGTGGTTTCCGGAAATTGATGAACTGCTGGACGCTGGTGTCGTTACTCGTGCTTTAGACGCATCACCTCCAAGATGAGACGGTATTTTGGCAGTTCCACCGCGAAACTCTTTACCCCGTGGGAAGGTTCGGAGTTTGTCTTTCCGGCACATCTTGGTGGCGGACATTATTAAGGCATTCCAAGCAGCTAAAAGCGAAATCTCCGTATCAAGAGGAATGGCAACGCATTAAATGACATGGAATATAATTTGTAATGCGCAGGCCGGGGGTTCGAGTCACCCCAGCGGCACCATTTTCTCTTTAAATTTATGTTGGTCCTGACCTTAGGCGAGGGGAACTGTCAGGCCGACCTTTGTCCTGTTCATAACGACAGATGTTCGGAACCGCTTCACGTTTGCGTCGGCAAAGAACAAACGCTTTGTCAGGTTTTCGAAATCCTGAATATCTCTGGCAAGGGCAATCAGGGCAAAATCAGCTTCGCCTGTAATATAATAACATTGTTGGATGTAAGGTTCCGCCTTCACCTTGCGCTTGAAGGCATCAACCTGGTCAATGCGTTCGCGCTCCAGTTCGACGAGGATGAGAAAAGTCATCAAATAGCCGACTGAGTCGGGAGCAACCAAAGCTGTTTCTCCCATAATAATACCAGCCTTTTTCAAGTATTTGATGCGTCGCTGTATTGTTGCAACGGAAAGGCCGGTCTCAAATGCCATTGTTTCCAGCTTTTCACGCGCATTTTCCTGTAGAAGGCGCAGAATAATATGATCATTTTCTGTCAATTCGCTCATATTTTCTCCAATTTTATGCAGTTTCACACGGTTAAAGCGTTCTAAATACTAGTTTCAGCAAATTTTTTAAAAAGTACAAAAAATTTTCCATTTTTATGCACGTTTTACGAGACTATTGGCGAAAACAAACCAATCACCTCGAATATAATGAGTTAAATCTCATTAAATTGTGAAAAACACAGGTCAAATATCATATTAAAATGATAAATTATATCAAAATATGCACACTTTTGAACATATTAATAAAAATATGCCGATAAGCTTATTAATTGAAAGTATCAATTAGTGAGTATGCCTAAAAAGAGGAATTAAAACTTTGAAAAATAGAAATTTTTCTCAAAAACATTCCGTTCATCTATCAAGGGAATATTTTTAGGTATTTTAGATATTTCATGCCCCTAAAATCTCATCAAACATTACCATGAAATAATATGACGCCAGCACATCGGGATAGTAAAATATGAGCCGGATTATTGAATTCCAGAATGTATCGAAAGCCTATGGCGATCTGCAGGTTCTCAGACATCTGGATATGCATGTCAAGGCGGGAGAGAAGCTGGCACTTATCGGCCCGAGTGGCTCGGGAAAAACAACAATACTTCGGATATTAATGACGCTGGAAACAATCAACAGCGGTCATGTCATGGTTGAGGGGGATTATCTCTGGCACCAGAAGGTGAATGACGAACTGGTCCCGGCCAGCGAAAAGCATTTGCGTAAAATGCGCGAAAATATTGGCATGGTGTTCCAGCAATTCAACCTCTTTCCCCATTTAACGGCGATTGCGAATATCGAACAGCCGCAGATTCTGATTAAGGGTGTCGACAAATCTGACGCGACGAACAAGGCAAAGGAACTACTGGCGCTCGTTGGTCTGGAAGAAAAGCAGAACCACTATCCTCATCAGCTTTCAGGCGGGCAGCAGCAGCGCGTTGCAATTGCGCGCGCGCTGGCAATGGATCCTAAAATCATGCTCTTTGATGAGGTGACGTCCGCGCTTGATCCGGAACTGGTCGAAGAGGTTCTCAATGTGCTGAGGCTTTTGGCAGAAACGTCCGACACAACCATGCTGACCGTGACGCATGAGATGAATTTCGCCCGGGACTTTGCTGATCGCGTCCTGTTTTTCGAGAAGGGACAAATTGTCGAAGCCGGCCCGCCAGAGGAAATATTCAAAAATCCAAAAGAAGAGAGAACCCGAAACTTCCTGAAGCAGATTATCGGGGAAATTCCATAGAGAAGTACCGTCATTTTAACGAGATAAATCAATAGAGAAAGGGATGTGTGTCATGATTAGACTGGTTCGAAAAACACTGGAAGTAGCCGCAATAGGAGCGATAGTCCTAACGACAACAGCAACTATCGGCATGGCTGGAACGCTGGATGAGCTACGTGAACAAGGATATGCAACAGTCGCCGTTGCAAACGAGCCACCTTATAGTGACATTAAGGGTGATGGTTATGTGACGGGCGCCGCGCCGGATGTTGCCCGCGCTGTGATGGCAAAACTCGGCGTGCCTGAGCTGAGAGCAAAGGTTGTCGCCTACGGGTCAATGATTCCTGCCCTGATGGCTCGCCGCGTGGATATGGCGACCTCCGGCTTGTATATCAAACCCAAGCGCTGCGAATCCATTATCTATTCGGAACCCGATCTCTGTGGGGCGGAAGCCTTTGCTGTTCCCAAGGGTAATCCGCATAACCTTCTGACCTATGAAGACATCGCCGCGAACCCGGAACTCACCATGACGACCTGTGCAGGTTGTGCCGAAGAGGCATATGCGCTGGAACGCGGTGTCAAGAGAGAGCAGATCAAGGTTTTCACTGATCCGCCGAGTGGTATCAAGATGTTGCAGCAGGGCCGTGTTGATGTCTTTGCCCTCTCGGGCTTGGGTACAGCCGATCTGTTGAAGAAAACCAATGATCCGGAACTGGAACTGGTCATGCCTGTAAAGGGCGTGCCAATGGGCTGTGCGGGTGCGGCTTTCAATCCCGATGACAAGGAATTTCGGGATGCCTATGACGCGGCTCTGGCGGAACTGAAGGAAAGCGGCGAGTTCGCGAAGATTATTGAACCTTATGGTTTTTCTTCTGAAGCGACGATGGCTGTCAAACGGGATGATTTCTGTCCGGGGAACTGATCGCCGATTTAACCAGCTTAATGTCCACGATGAATGCTGCTCCTGACAAGGGGCAGCATTCCGAAAGCAGCTAAAATGGATCAAGTCCTAGAATATACCCCGATAATTATCGATGGGACGATTACGACAATTGAATTAACGGTCGCAAGCGCAATTGTCGCCTTGATCATTTCTTTTGTTGTCGGCTTGTCGCGCTTTTCCCGGTTTGTTGCCGTTCGTGTGGCTGCAATCGTTTATCTCGAATTTTTCCGGGGCACTTCTGCCATTGTGCAGATGTTTTTCATGTTTTATGTGTTGCCGCTGCTTGGGGTCCATCTGGCGCCGCTGCTTGCCGGTATTATTGCTTGTGGCTTCAATCTAGGGAGCTACGGCTCGGAGGTGGTTCGCGGGGCTATTCAATCCGTCCCACGTACCCAGCATGAGGCCGCAACGGCCCTTAATTACACAAGTTACCAGAAGTTCCGTTATATCCTGCTGCCGCAGGCGATACCGGTCATGATCCCGACATTTGGCAACCTGTTGATCGAGCTGCTGAAGCTGACCGCTGTCGCCTCACTCATCACCATTTCCGATCTCACATTCATGGCGCAGATAATCCGGGTTCAAACCGCGCTTACGTTGGAACCTTTCGTCTTGATCATGGTGATTTATTTCGTTCTCGCATCCTGCTTGGTAGCGATTACGGATTTCATCGCGAAGAAGATTTCCAAGGGCCGGAACTTGACCATAAGAAAGGGGATCTAGTCCATGAACTGGAGTTGGAATGTTGTATATGACGTTTTGCCGCAAATGCTGGAAGGCCTTGTCATCACAATTCAGGCGACACTCATCGGCGCGCTGGTTGCCTATGCTCTCGGACTGATCCTGGCCATCCTGAGAATGTCGAAATCCAGGATTATTTCTCTGAGCACCTATTGGATTTCAGAATTTATTCGCCGCACCCCTCTGCTCGTACAGCTCTATTTCCTGTTTTATGTGTTGCCGGACCTTGGCATTTTTCTCGAACCGCTTGCGGCAGGCATTATCGGTCTGGGGTTGCATTTCAGTACCTATACATCCGAGGTTTTTCGCGCTGGCATTGAGAACGTGCCGACAGGCCAATGGGAGGCGGCGAAATCACTTAATTATCGTCCCTATCAAACTATGCGATATGTAATCCTGCCGCAGGCGATTCCGCCGATGATACCGCCGCTTGCGAACTACCTGATTACGATGTTCAAGGAAACGCCGTTGCTTTCTGCTATAACCGTGGTAGAGCTTTTTAACGCTGCAAACATCTATAGCAACAGTCACTACAAATATCTTGAACCGATGACGCTGGTGGGTCTGTTCTTCCTTATTGTCTCAGTTCCATCCGCGTATGTCGCCATGTGGCTTGAACGGAAATATCAACGGCGATACTCCCGCAACAGCTGACGTCGATAAAATTTGATATATTCGTGTCCGGTCAAATGCGTTCTGCTACTGATAAATTTAGTCAACTCCTGTCCTAACGTGACATTTCAGATGTCGAAAAATGTTATAAATTGCAATAATTATGAGTTTGAAAAAATCCCCAGAAAGAAAAGCTGTTCCGCGCGCGTTCAGAACGTCATCAGAACGTCCAATGGCACTATTGCAGCAATGCCCGGTTTATAAGCCGACACCGCTGCACGAGCATGCCGAGATTGCCCGCCATTTCGGTATTGATCGTCTGTTTATAAAAGATGAATCCCATAGGATGCGATTGGGCAGTTTCAAGGCGCTGGGCGGGGCATTCGCGGTTGCGCAGATGATTTCTGACGCAGCGGAAACCGCGGATTTGGATAGCGAAACTGCGCGTCGTCACGCGGACAAAATGACCTTTATTACGGCGAGTGCCGGTAATCATGGTCTTTCCGTCGCGGCCGGTGCGCGGATATTCGGCGCCCATGCCGTTATCTATCTCGCGGCGGCTGTACCGGAAGAATTTGCCAATCGTATCCGGGCGCTTGAGGCAAAAGTAGTGCGAATCTCAGGCTCGTATGAAGACAGCGTAGCTGCCGCCATTGACGCTGCAAATGTAAATGGCTGGTTGCTGCTCGCGGACGGTTCCTGGGAAGGTTATACGGAACGACCCGCCCTGGTAATGGAAGGATATACGGTCTTGGCGGAGGAATGTCGGAGGGAGTTTGACAAAACCGGTCACTGGCCGACCCATGTTGTTCTGCAGGCTGGCGTTGGCGGGCTCGCTGCCGCTGTGGCTGGGCATATTCGAGACTATTGGAGTGAGCAGCCAGAAATATTTGTTGTTGAACCGGACGCAGCGCCATGTCTTATGATGAGCGTGAAGAATAAACAGCTGACACGGGTTGAAGGGCCGGAATCAAATATGGGTCGACTGGATTGCAAGGACGCGTCTCTTATCGCGTTTCAGTCGCTCAGGACCGATGCAAATAAGTTCCTTCAGGTTTCGGATATCGGGGCGCTTGCGGCGGTTGATATGCTGGCGCACCATAACATTCATACGACACCCAGCGGCGCGGCGCCCATTGCCGCACTGGAAAACCTCTCCCTTCCGTCGGAAAGCCGATGCCTGATCTTCGTCACAGAAGGGCCGGAGGCGGGATAGCCGGATGCCAAACCCACTTACATCGTCTCATTGGGGGACTTACCGGGTTGAAATGAAGGGTGGCGAGCCCATCTCGTTAAACGCTTTTGAGGAAGATCCGGAGCCGTCTCTCATCGGCAGAGCCATTATTGACACCCGAACTGGCCCTAGCCGCATTCCCCAGCCAATGGTCCGTCGGGGGTTTCTCGAAAAAGGAGTGAAAAGCGATCGCACATTGCGCGGACAGGACGCCTTTGTTCCGGTTGACTGGAAGACGGCACTGGATATGGTTGCGGAGGAACTTGACCGTGTCCGCGATGCATTTGGTCACGAATCGATTTATGCTGGCTCCTATGGCTGGGCAAGTGCGGGCCGGTTCCATCATGCGCAGAGCCAGCTCCGACGGTTCATGAACATGTATGGCGGTTGCACAACGTCCCGGGATTCATATAGCTATGCGGCGGCGGAAGTCATCCTGCCTCATATAGTTGGACCGATGGCCGAATTACTGGAAAAACATACCTCCTGGCGATCAATTGCGGAAGCCGGTTCTTTGGTCGTGGCCTTTGGTGGCATGGCTTCGCGGAACTCGCAAATGAACGCAGGGGGGGCCGGGCGTCACAGCCAGCCAGGCGATATGCGGGCTGCACGGGCTGCGGGCGCCGAGTTCGTCAATATCGGCCCCTGTCAATCTGATGTGAACGAGGAACTGAACGCGGAATGGATGCCCATCCGTCCGAACACAGATGTCGCTTTAATGCTGGCGATTGCCCATACACTTGTCAGTGAAGACTTGCATGACCGTGAGTTTCTCGCTCGCAATTGCGTCGGCTTTGAACAATTCCTCCCGTATTTGATGGGAGAGACGGACGGCCAGCCGAAATCGGCAAACTGGGCGGCGCCAATTGTGGAGCTTGATGCGGATCGTATCGTTTCTTTGGCCCGAAAAATGGTCACGAGGCCAACCTTCCTGAACGCAAGCTGGTCCCTGACGCGCCAGCAGAACGGTGAGCAGCCGATTTGGATGATTGTTGTGCTGGCATGTTTGCTGGGCGGGATCGGGAAGCCCGGAACCGGGTTCGGACTTGGGCTTGGCGCTGTAAACGGAGTTGGCAGTGATCGGGCATATCTTCCCTGGGCGGCATTGCCTGCGGGCAAAAACCCGGTTGAGAGTTTTATCCCGGTCGCCCGCATCGCTGATATGCTATTAAATCCGGAAGAAACATTCCGCTATAATGGTGGGACTTATACCTACCCCGATGTCCGGCTGGTGTACTGGGTCGGTGGCAATCCGTATCACCATCATCAGGACCTCAATCGTCTGCGGCGTGCATGGCAAAAAATAGAAACCGTGATTGTCCATGACCCTTTCTGGACAGCAACAGCGCGACATGCCGATATTATCCTGCCGACAACCGTTGCGCTGGAACGGAACGATCTGGCGGCCTCAACCAGAGACAGCTATCTTATTGCAATGGATAAAGTGGTGGAGCCATATGCCATGTCGCGCAACGATCATGATATCTTCGCGGGCTTGGCAAGCCGTCTGAGCGCACGGAACCATGCGGAAAAAGACTTTGAGAAAGAATTTCGGGGCGGGCTGGATGAAGCGGGTTGGATAAGAAGACTTTACGATGAAAGCCGGAAACGGGGGCGAAAATTCGATCACGATCTGCCAGACTTTGAGGAATTTATAAAGCATGGCAGTCTTGGTCTTGATCCGCCACGCGAAGCGCGGGTGATGCTTCAGGATTTTCGTGAAGACCCTGCGTCTGCGCCCCTCAAGACACCGTCTGGACGGATCGAGATTTTCAGTGAGGCGATCTCGGGTTTTGGCCTGCAGGACAATCCGGGGCATCCTGTCTGGCGGGAACCGGAAGAATGGCTTGGGGCTGAAAACATAGAGCAATATCCTTTGCATCTAATCACCCATCAGCCGGAGCGCCGACTGCACAGCCAGCTTGATCAAAGCGCCCATAGCCGCTCAGGAAAAGTCAAAGGTCGGGAGCCTTGCCGTCTTAATCCGAAAGATGCCGCCGCCCGCGGGATTGGAGACGGGGATATTGTGCGGCTGTTTAACGAACGAGGACGCTGCATCAGCGCAGCCAAACTTGATGAAAACGTCCGACAAGGCGTTATAATGATGGCGACGGGGGCGTGGTATGATCCAGACTGGAAGAATGACCCCGAATGCTGCAATCATGGAAATCCGAACGTTTTGACAAGGGATTTTCCAACGTCCGAGATTGCCTGCGGCCCATCAGCCTTGAGCTGCCTTGTTGATATTGAAAGTTTTGAAGGTGAACCGCCGGAGGTGGCAATTCACGAGCCGCCTCACATTGCAGGGTCCGGCGGAAAAGCTAATTAAATAGAGGAAGGAACCTACGCCATGATGCAAAAGCCGAAGCGCGGGTTTGAACAGTCCGAATTCGAAATGCGGCTGCAGAAGGCTCAGGCCCGGATGCATGCGGAAAAACTGGATGCGATCCTGTTGACTACCGAGCCGGATGTTCGCTACTTCACCGGCTTTTTTACGCAATTCTGGGAAAGTCCCACCCGCCCCTGGTTTGTTGTCCTGCCAGCCTCAGGCAAGCCAATTGCTGTTATTCCCGAAATCGGGGCGGCGGGAATGGCAAGTACCTGGGTAGACGATATTCATACATGGCCCGCCCCCCGTCCTGCCGATGACGGGATTACCTTACTTCGGGATGTTATCCTTCAATTGCCTCGCAAATTTGGCCGGTTGGGCGTACCGCTCGGGCATGAGAGTCATATAAGAATGCCGGCAGGCGACTATGAAAGGCTTCTTCATGATCTCGACGCCTTTGAGGTGGCAGATGCTTCCATGTTGCTGCATCGCCTCCGGTATGTGAAATCGAAGGCGGAGATTGAGAAGATCCACTATATATGCGATCTCACGTCTGATGTGTTTGAAAATCTACCCAATAGCCTTAAATCAGGTGAGAGCGAGAGACAGAATTGCCACCGGATGCGTATTGACCTTCTGGAGCGGGGAGCAGACACAACACCGTATCTGATCTCCGGTTCCGGCCCCGGGGGATATGATAGCATAATCATGGGACCGACTGACCGAATTATCGAAACGGGCGATGTGTTGATTATTGATACCGGCACGACTTTTGATGGTTATTTTTGTGACTTTGACCGCAATTATGCCTTTGGGTCCGCCGATGACGAGGTGCGACGCGCCTATGATGTGGTTTATGCGGCAACGGAGGCAGGTTTTGCCGCCGCGCAACCCGGCGCCACGACCAGCGATGTCTGGGCGGCGATGTGGGCGGTTATGGAAAAGGGCGGCGCGCTGGGAAACTCCGTTGGAAGGCTTGGTCATGGTCTCGGGATAGAGTTGACGGAATGGCCCTCCAATACGCCTGAAGACCAAACGGTGCTGGAGCCGGGCGTTGTCCTGACACTTGAGCCGGGTATGGAGTTCGCTCCTGGCAAGCAGATGGTGCATGAAGAGAATATCGTCATTACTGAGGATGGCGCCCGGATGTTAAGCCGCCGCGCCGACCCGGTTCTTCCAGTCATAGGGTGATGTAAATGGATATAGAATATGTGTTTGATGACATTGCGCCCGGTGGTCGCGTTGGGCTCGTTGCTCTCGCCACAGATTATAACAGCGAGACGGATCTGCGACGCATATTTCCGGCAGGCGTGGATCTTTTTACCAACCGTGTGATGAATGCGAATCCGGTTACCATTGAGAATTTGCGCGGGATGAGCGGCGACATTACCCGTGCCGCAAAAGGTATTTTGCCCGGATGCGGGGTTGATGTCGTGATTTACGGCTGTACATCCGGCACGGCGGCAATTGGCGAGCAGGAGCTTGAAAGGCTCATCCAGATTGCTCAGCCCGGAATCCCTTGCACCAATCCCATTGCAGCTGCAAGCGCAGCGCTGCAGGCGCTGGGCGCCAAAAAAATCTCAATCCTCACGCCCTATACCGAGGATGTAAATGAGGCCATTGTAGCCTGTTTTGCTGCGGAAGGTTTCAATATCCTCAATATCGACGGTTTTGGCCTGGGGGATGACATTGAGATGACCGGCATACCCTTAAGTGCCATATCGGAGGCAGCTTTGCAGGTCTGTGAGGCGGACGCAGATGCCCTGTTTATTTCCTGCACAGCGCTTCGCTCCGCCCTCGTGGTTGAGGAATTGGAGCAAAAGCTCGGAAAACCCGTTGTGACAAGCAATCAGGCACTTGCGTGGCATTGTCTGCAACTCATGCAGAACCGAAGCAAGGTGTCAGGGTTTGGTCAGTTATTTGACCATGCTCTTGTGAGTTCCTGACATTCAGTGTTCTAGCCCATGCGTTCAGAAGCGTAACTGCCGGGACTTGCCGGGAAGACAACGGTTTTATTGCCGTTCAGGAAGGCCCGACGGTGAATATGGGCATGAATGGCACGGGAGAGGACCTGGCTTTCAACATCACGGCCGAGGCTTACATAATCCGCCGGGCTTTGTGCATGGCTGACGCGGACTGTGTCCTGATCAATAATCGGGCCTTCATCCAGATCCGCAGTAACATAGTGGGACGTCGCGCCGATCAGTTTTACACCCCGTTCAAACGCCTGTTTATAAGGGTTTGCGCCTTTGAAGCTTGGCAGGAAGGAATGATGGATATTGATGATCCGCCCGGACATCTTCCGGCACATTTCATCCGACAGGACCTGCATATAGCGGGCAAGGACGATAAGATCGGCGTTCGTTTCCTCTATGATTGCCATCTGACGGGCTTCGGCCTCGGGTTTGTTCTCTTTGGTCACACGAATATGGTGAAAAGGAATATCGTGATTGACGACAACTTTCTGATATTCGAAATGATTGGAAATGACTGCGACGATATCAATAGGGAGCGCGCCGATCCGCCAGCGATATAGAAGGTCGTTCAGGCAGTGTCCAAAGCGGGATACCATGATGACGACCTTCATTTTCTCGGCTTCGTCATAGAAACCGTATTCCATATTGAAATCTGCTCTGATCTTTGCAAACCCTTCAGACAAGATGTCCAGGCCTTCGCCTTTTTCACTCATAAAGCTGACACGCATAAAGAAATTGCCGGTTTCCTGATCGTCGAACTGGGCGCTGTCGGTGATATTGCAGCCATTTGTGGCAAGGAATGTGGAGATAGCGGCGACAATTCCGCGTGTGGACTTGCATTTTACGGTGAGCGCAAAAGTCTGCATGTGTCGGGTTTTCCTGACTGAATAAGCGTCAGGCGATGCTCTTTGCTGCCGTGACGAGAGAATGATGTAGTGAGGCTGCTGAGGAACGGGGGCCGAGAATTGTGAAATTCGTACCTGATCCACGGCAAATGATCAAGCAGCCTAGATGCTCGATGACGCATCGCGTTGCATCGCCCGCTGACATCCCCTTGGTGTTGAGGTTGCATATCCGCTCCAGAAGCGGGATCAGGTTATCACCTGTAACATCAAAAATGACCCAGCCGTCCGTTTGCTCGGTCACGCTTGCAGTGTCCTTGACGATATTTTTAATCTCCGCCGCATAGTCGGGACGGTCGGATAACGGCGCCAGCAGGAACCACTGATTAACCCCCGTCCAGATGACTGTAACGTCATCCGCGAAGATCGCTTTGCCCGGGCTCGGCAAATGGATGCCTGCAACTGCTTGCAGCTTTGAGTGCAGTTCCTCGCCGTGATCCTTGCGGGCGGCCAGTGAGGTAATGGCGAGATTGGGGCTTTCGCGGAGGGAGATGCCGCCGATTATCTCGACAACCGGTGTGTCTTTTCCGAGGGCGGTTAGCGGGGCAAGAAGATGTTCAGACACGGAGCCGTTCTCCTTCCGGATCAATGAAATGAGGACTGGTGACCTGCGCCTCAATATCGATGTTATCGAGTGGACTGACGATGCGGATGACTTCGCCATGACGCGCGTCCCCTTTTATTAGGAAGGCAAGCGCGATGGAGGAGCCGATATGCGGCGAATAGGTGGTCGAGGTGACCCAGCCCTGATCATTCGGCGCATTAGAAGTATCGCCAACGTTCATTAGGTGTGACCCCGCAAGGATCGTATCTTTGACTTTCACCGGCTTCAACCCGACCAGACGGCAATCATCCTCCCGCATGAGGTGGGGGCGGCCCGCGAGGACCCGGCCGATGCTGTCTTTCTTTTGCGAGACCATACGCCCCATGCCGAGCATGGCGGCAGTGCTCTGGCCGTTCAGTTCATTCCCGGTGAAGTGGCCTTTCTCGATCCGGAGTACTCCCAAGGCCTCAGTCCCATAAGGAATAGCATTGAACTCCTTCCCCGCGTCCATCAGCTGGCGGATGAGCGCATCGCCATATCTTGTCGGCACGGCAATCTCAAAGGCCAGCTCTCCGGAGAAGGAAATCCGGAATAGCCGTGCGCGCAAACCGCCACAGACGGTGACCTCTCCGCAGGCCATATAAGGAAAAGCCTCGTTCGAGATGTCATGTGCGGGATCGACGATTTTTTGCAGGAGCTTGCGAGCGTTTGGCCCCGCTACCGCGAACTGCGCCCAGGCCTCCGTTGTTGAAATTAGCTGGACGTCCAGATCCGGCCAGAGGCACTGGCGGCAAAACTCCATGTGGCGGAATATTGAGACTGCATTGGCGGTTGTTGTGGTGACGACAAAATGATCCTCGGCAAGGCGTGCGGCGGTGCCGTCATCCATGGCGAGACCATCTTCGCGCAGCATCAGACCATAGCGCGTCTTGCCGACGGGTAGCTTGGCGAATCCGTTACAATAGATGTGGTTAAGGAATTCCGCCGCGTCAGCGCCCTGTACATCGATTTTTCCCAAAGTCGTTACATCGCAGATACCGACGGACTTCCGGACCGCAAGCACTTCCCGGTCGACGGATTGCCGCCAATGATTTTCTCCTTCTATCGGAAACCATTGCGCGCGTCGCCAGTTGCCGGCTTCGACAAAAATCGCGCCTTGTTCCTCCGCCCATTTGTGGCTGGGCGTGAGGCGGCAGGGGCGGAATTCCTTACCGCGGGACCGCCCGGCGAAGGCCCCCAAGGACACCGGCGTATAGGGCGGTCGAAAGATGGTCGTGCCGACATCGGGGATCGATTTCCCTTCCAGATCGGCAAGAACGGCAAGCGCACCGATATTGGCGGTTTTCCCTTGATCCGTCGCCATGCCAAGGGTGGTGTAGCGTTTGACATGCTCGACCGATTTGAACCCTTCCTGATGGGCGAGTTTGATGTCCTTGACTGTCACGTCATTCTGCAGATCAAGCCATGCCCGGCCTTTTTCGCCCTGCACATACCAGAAGGGAGTAATGTTGACGGGTGCGTCCTCCGCCTCGGGAAGTTCCGGCATTTGAGCGGAGATATCCAGATCCTTCAGCGCTTTGACTGCGTTTTGTGCACCTGACTGAAGTGCACCATGGGTAGAGAATATGCCTGCTGCCGCGCCCGCAACACTCAAAACGCGATCGTCGCTTGTTGCCGGTACAAAGGCGGAAATATTCTCGTTCCAGACGGGTTTGCCACGTTTGTGGCAGGTGAGATGGACATTCGGGTTCCATCCGCCCGCGAGCCCGAGCGCGCCGCAGGCGATCTCTCTCTTCGATCCGTCCTGGAGCCGGACTTTAACCGATTCGAGGCCGAGCCGCCCGCGGCTATTGATCACCTGCGCACCCGACAGAACCTCGAACTCGCCGGATGGAGGGGCATCAATGCGGCAATCGATGAGGCCGCGAATATTGATCCCCATAGCGGCAAGGTCCCTCGCGCTGCGGTGGCCATCATCATTATTGGTGAAGACGACAACGCCCTTCGATGCTGTGACCGCCCATCGGTTGGCATAGGCCCGCATGGCGCCCGCGAGCATGACGCCGGGTCTGTCGTTATTGTCAAACGCGATGGGTCGTTCCATCGCTCCGGCGGTCAGCAGTGCGCGCTTCGCATAAATCCGCCAGAGAATTTGGCGCGGCTTATCGGTGTATGGCTCCGAAAGGTGATCCGATACCCGCTCCACCGCGCCGAAAATGCCGTGGTCATATTGCCCAAAAACGGTTGTCCGTGTCATCAGCCGCACATTTGGCCGCGCCGACAACTCGCCGATGACGTTTGAAGCCCATTCGTTGCCATTCTGCTCGATCAATAGATTCTTCTCCGCCAGCAATCGTCCGCCAAAGGCGAAATCTTCCTCCGCGATGATAACTTCTGCGCCTGCCCGTCCCGCTGTCAGGGCGGCGGCAAGTCCACTCGGGCCCGAACCGATAATCAGCAAGTCGCAATGCAGAAAGCCCTTGTCATAACTGTCCGGATCTTCTTCCCCTGACAGAAGACCAAGCCCAGCCGCGCGGCGAATGGCCGGTTCATAGACCTTCTCCCAGAAGGCGGCAGGCCACATAAAGGTTTTGTAGTAAAATCCCGCTGAGAGAAAAGAGGAGAGCGCGTCATTAAAGGCGAGGGCATCGAAACGGAGGGAGGGAAAACGATTCTGGCTCCGGGCCTCCAGTCTGTCGTAAAGTTCAGCTACGGTCGCGCGTGTATTTGGCTCCTGCCGTGCGCCGCTGCGCAGTTCGACAAGGGCGCTGGGTTCCTCCGATCCGGCGGAAAAGACACCGCGCGGACGATGATATTTGAAGCTCCGTCCGATCAGCCGGACATCATTGGCAAGGAGCGCGGACGCAAGTGTATCGCCCGCGTAGCCGGAATAGCTCTTGCCATCGAAGGAGAAGGAGAGAGGACGGCCTCGGTCGATCAGGCCACCGTCGAGGCGGTTTTTCTGGCTCATCTGTTCCGCCCCCGCCGTTTCGCGTAATCGGAGGCCAGCTCGACATGGGTAATATCATGGGTTGTCGTGTCGCGCGTCACGACCAGCCAGGAGCGATCCCCTTGCTGATGAAACCAGAGTTCCCTGTGGCTGCCTGCGGGGTTATCCCGAAGGTAGAGATAATCGTGAAAATCATTGAGCGCCCTTTCCGCATTCTCGTCCGGCCGGTCAATCAAGTTGGCATCGCCAAGGTAGACAAACTCCTGTGCGTCGCGGGGGCCAAGTAAGGGATGGTTGATAATCATACAGGCCTCAATGCAGGTTCGGCTGGGCGCCAACGCCCTTTTCATCGATCATGGCGCCGGTCCGAAAACGGTCCAGCCGCAGGTCGGTCGCTGTTTCATGCGGCGTGTCTGTTGCCAGCAGATGCGCAAAAACATAGCCGGAGGCCGGCGTTGCCTTGAACCCACCATAGCACCAACCACCATTGAAATAGAGTCCCTCTATCGGGGTTTTATCGATGAAGGGGGAACCATCCATCGACATATCCATAAGTCCGCCCCACATTCGCAGGAGCCGTGCCCTGCCGATCATCGGCATCAGCGCCATGCCGCCTTCCAGCACATCCTCCACTACCGGCAGGTTGCCGCGCTGGGCATAGCTGTTATAGCCATCGATATCGCCGCCGAAGACGAGCCCGCCCTTGTCCGACTGGCTGACATAAAAATGTCCGGCGCCGAAAGTGATAACCCCCGGAATCACTGGCTTCAGTCCTTCGGAGACAAAGGCCTGCAGAACATGGCTTTCGATCGGCAGTCGGAGTCCTGCCATCGCCATGACGCGAGAGGAGCTGCCCGCGACCGCCACGCCGACCTTTTTTGCGCCGATATATCCACGGCTCGTCTCGACCCCTTTGATCGTGCCCTTCTCGACCCTGAACCCTGTCACCTCGCAATTCTGGATGATGTCTACCCCATGGCTGTCTGCGCTGCGGGCATAGCCCCAGGCAACGGCATCATGACGCACGGTGCCGCCGCGTCGCTGCAACAACCCGCCCTTGATGGGAAACCGCGCATTCTCAAAATCGAGAAAGGGGACCATCTCACGCACCTGATTTTGGTCGAGCAGTTCCGCATCCGCGCCATTCAGGAGCATTGCATTACCACGCCGCCGGTAGGCATCGCGTTGCGCGTCGCTGTGACAAAGATTGAGAATGCCGCGCTGGCTGACCATAGTGTTGTAATTGAGGTCCTGCTCCAACCCCTCCCAGAGCTTCAAAGAGAATTCATAGAGAGGCTCGTTCCCGTCAAGCAGATAGTTGGATCGG
>TARA_R110001606_G_scaffold359994_3_pt1 | contig 32560 bp, 28 predicted proteins | sample TARA_R110001606 | Tara Oceans TARA_R110001606 (sample SAMEA4398315) | marine metagenome | biome: Polar Biome; feature: [SRF] surface water layer (ENVO:00010504); material: water (ENVO:00002006), including particulate matter (ENVO:01000060) such as... | depth 5 m
TATTGGCGGCGTCGTACATCTCCGAGGCGTGAAGCAGAGCCTTGGACGGCATGCAGCCGACATTGAGGCAGGTGCCGCCGAGCGTGTCGCGCATCTCGATGCAGGCGGCCTTCATGCCCAGCTGGCCGGCCCGGATCGCGGCATTGTAGCCACCCGGCCCGCCACCGATGATGATGACGTCATACGAAGGGGCTTCAGCCATAAAATCCTCTGGGTCTCGAACGGGCGCGGGGAGAGCGCGCGGAAACTAGCCTCCGCCCTGTCGGCGTCAACCGTCGCCACCGATATAGGGGCGTCTTCAGCGATCAAACAGGGTTGCAGCGCGCAAAAGACCGCGCGGGCGGTTCAGATCGTCAGCTGACCCGGCGTCCGGTGCCGCCGTCGGCGACGGCTCACGACAGCGACCAGCCCGCCCAGCACCAGCAGGCCCCCCAGAACCAGCCAGGTCGGGTCGATGCCCAGGCTGGCTGTCGCCGGCCCCACGGCCTCGGCCGACCGGGCGGCAATCTCGCCCCCCGCGCTGCCGCTGTCGAGCGCCAGACGCAGGGCCGCATCGGCGATGAAGCCAAGGAAATAGGCGATCGCCGCCTTGGGGTTGCCCGAGCCCAGCATCAGGGCGGCGACCAGATACAGGACGGCGGCCGCGATCCACAGAACCGCCGTGGGCAGGCCCCCGGCACCGGCCTCGGCTCCGGCCCGCATCGAGGCGGCTCCGGGCGACGCGCCTTCAAGGAAGGGGGACACGATCGGCCAGACCAGCCAGCCGGCGTAGGCGATGACGACCAGGACGAGGATGAAGCGCAGCAGTTTCATGGTTGACCCTCCCGTTTCGGGACAAGGCTAACCACTGTTTCGGGGTCGAGACCAGACCCCGGTCGCCCCGACCTCAGGTGGCGGCCGGCAGGGTGATGGCCACCTCGGCCCCGTCACCGGGCCGGCTGTCGATCGACAGGACCCCACCCGACTGACGCGCGAAGGCATAGGCTTGGGACAGACCCAGACCGGCGGCCCCGTCCTTAGTGGTGAAGAAGGGTTCGACCGCGCGGGCCGCCAGTTCGGCGTCCATGCCGGGACCGGAATCCCGTACGCTCAGCTTGACCCCGCCCTCCATCAGGGCCTCCAACCGGACCGCCACTGACCCCTGGCCGTCGAGCGCCTCGATCGCATTGGCCAGCAGGGCCCGGACCGCGCCGTCGAAGGCGACCGGGTCCAACCGGACCTGAACCTCTTCCGAAGGTCCTTCGATCATCAGGTCGATACCCGAACCGGCCTGATCGCGCAGCTTGCCCTCGAGACCGCGCAGCAGCACGCCCGGGTCCAGGACCTGCAGGACGGGCGAATCGTCGCCTTGGGAGAAGGCGGTGAGTCGCCGCGTCAGCAATTCACCCTTGCGGCCTGCGGCAAGCGCCGCCTGGCCCAGACGCCGGATGCGGCCCGGATCGTCCGCCTGGCGCAGCATCATGTCCAGCGCGCCGGTCATGACGCCGAGCAGGGCGTTGAAATCATGCGCCACACCGCCGGTTAGCCGGCCGACGCTCTCCATGCGGCGACCCCCTTCCAGTTCGGCCCGGGCGTCCGTCTCGGCCTTGAGGGCCGCGGCACGGGCAGTTTCGGCCTCAGCGCGCGCCTGTTCGGCTTCATGCCGTGCCGCCGCAGCCTCGGCAACCAGTGTCGCCTCGCGATCGGCGGCCTCGGCCGTGACGATCTCGACCGTTGCCGCCGCTTCAGCCGCCGCATCCGCCGCATCCGCCGTCCCGTTGCCGTCGGCGCGCTCGCCGGCCAGCAGCACCGCATCCGGCATGCCGGACTCATCGAGCAGCGGCAGCAGGGACCAGCGGATCGGACGATCCGAAGCCACGCCGGACAGGATCTGTTCATTGACCTCGCTGCCGGGCGTCAGCGCCGCCTGCAGCACGTCGCGCGCGGCGGACCGTTCCTCTGCATCCATAAAGACGTCGATAAAGGGTCGCCCCGTCAGGTCGTCGGCCACGTCGAGCACGCCGAGAGCGGTCCGGTTGGCTTCGCGAATGCGGCCGTCGGCGTCGATCACCACCAGGGCGCTGGAGGCGGCCTCGAACACCCGGCGGGTCAGCGGGTCCGACGACGCGACCGGAACCTCGATCATCTCGACCGGGGCTGGCTCGGGCTGGGTCAGGCTTTCGGTCTCGACGATGGCGGCGATCGAGCCTGTGACATCGCCGCGCGCATCCTCGATCGGCATGGCAGTGACCGAGACCAGCATCTTGCGACGGGTCGCGGGGTTAGCCATCAGATGCTGGAAGCCCTTGACCGTTTGACCGCGCAAGGCCCGGGCGCTGGGCAACAGGTCCGGCGGCACCGGGCGGCCGTCCGGATAGGTAATGCCCCAGGTGGCGGAGTGGAAGCGCAGGCCGATAAGTTCGGCGTCGCGCCGTCCCAGCAATTGGTGAGCGGCCCGGTTGGCAAAGATGAATTTGCCGGCCCGGTCGGTCTCGACCAGGGCGACGGGGATGGCATTCAGGGTTTCCAGCAACCTCCGGTCAGCCGCGTCGGCGACCTTCTGGACCATGTCCAGCTGATCACTGGTGCTGACGTGCTGCACGCGGTGGCTCAGAGCGAACCAGAGGGAGACCAGGGTAATCGCGGCCAGCACGGCACATGTGCCGCCCAACAGCAGAACCCAGTTCACCTCACCTTCCATGAACATGCGCGATCCGTCCCAAAGTGGCGCCCTGCGCGCCTCGCCCGCGACACCTTGCAAGAGGCGAACCGCAGGATTGTGACACGCCTATGGAGCGAGTCGCCGTCCCGGCCGCAGCCTTCAACGGAATGAGGCACCAAACGCGGCGATTGGTCCGGGTAAAATGGATCGCCACGACAGGTCTGGGCGGGCTGTCTAAGTCTCGGGCGAAGGGCACGGGAAACCGCGCTGCGCCGGGCAAAGAGATTCGAACTCTCCACCCCAACCCTGGCAAACTCAAACCGCCTATGGGGTTGCGGCGCTCAAGCCGCGCGCGACCACGTCGCGGGCGCTGGTGCCCCAAAAGGAAGGTCTCGACTGGAGCGGGCGAAGAGATTCGAACTCTCGACCCCAACCTTGGCAAGGTTGTGCTCTACCACTGAGCTACGCCCGCACTCCGCGACGGGCCCTGCACGGGCGATCCGTCTCGTCGAGAGGCGGGCGTATAGCGGACACCCCCGCCCCCTCGCAAGCCCCTTTATTCGTTTCGCCGTGATCAGAAGGCTCCGCCTTCCCGACCCGACCATTCCTTTCGCCGTGATCAGACGGCTCCGCCGTCTCGACCCGACACGGCGTGGCGCTTCGCGCATGCGCTCAGGTCGGGAGCGACCGCGTCGCGACCATAGCGCCCAAAGGAGAAGCTGATCGCCTCTGGCGATCAGCGCGGGGCCAACCGGATCGCTCCGTCCAGACGGATGCATTCGCCGTTGATATAGACGTTGCGCACCAGCTCCAGCACCAGCGACGCATAGTCGGCGGGCGTGCCCAGGCGGCTGGGGAAGGGGATGGCGGCAGCGAGGGCGTCCTGAACCTTCTGGTCCATACCCGCCATCATCGGCGTCCACATGATACCGGGCAGGATGGTGTTCACCCGGATGCCTTCCTGGGCCAGGTCGCGGGCGACCGGCAGGGTCATGGCATAGACGCCGCCCTTGGAGGCCGCATAGGCGGCTTGGCCGATCTGGCCATCCTGGGCGGCCACCGAGGCCGTGTTGACCACCAGGCCTCGCTCCCCGTCGGCCATCGGCTCCAGCGTCATCATACCGGCCGCAGACTGGCTCAGCACCCGGAAGGTGCCGAACAGGTTGATACGCACCGTGCGCTCGAACGCCGCCATGTCGTGGGCGCGGATCTCACCGGTGTCGCGTTTGCGCGAGACTGTTTTCTGGCCGATGGCGATACCGGCGCAGTTGACCGTCAGCCGCTCCTGGCCGTGGGCGGCACGGGCCCTGGCGAAGGCGGCGGCGACATCCTCATCGGAGGTCACGTCGACCTTGCAGAACACCCCGCCGATCTCTTTGGCGATGGCCTCGCCCTTTTCCTCATTGAGATCGAACAGGGCGACCTTCGCGCCGGTGGCGGCGATGGCGCGGGCCGTGCCCTCACCGAGACCGGAGGCCCCGCCGGTGACGACTGCGGCGATCGAACTGTCGAGTTTCATGGCGGGAGGTCCTATGTTGGAATGAACGAATGCGTATCGCGGGGCTTTAGCCGCCATGACCGACAATGCCAAACCTGCCGACCCCGAAGCCGCGCTGGACCCGTCCCGCGCCCTGATTCCGTCGGTGCAGCGCGTCAATGAGTCCCGAGTGGCGCGCGGCTTCTGGCCCAAGATCCGGCGTACCGCCGCCCGCATCCCGTTCGCCGACCAGGCGCTCAGCGTCTGGTTCGCGGCCCGCGACCCCGAGACCCCGGCGGCCGCCAAGGGACTGATGCTGGGCGCACTGGCCTATTTCGTCATGCCGATCGACGCGATACCCGACGTCTTCGCCGGTATCGGTTTTACCGACGACGCGGCCGTCATCGCGGCCATGATCGCCATGCTGGGGGCCAACATCAAACGTCGGCACCACGACGCCGCCGCCGCCGCCCTGGACCGGCTCAAGGCCGACTGAGCGGTCGCCCGCGGTCAGGACTCGACCGTCACCACGACCTTGCCCATGGCGCTGCGATCACCCAGGGCCTGGATTGCCAGATGGGCCTGTTCCAGCGGGAAGGTGCGGCTGACCCGCGGCTTGATCTTGCCCTCGCTCCACAGCCGCATCAGATCGGCCATGTTGGCGGCGTGGGCGGCCGGATCGCGCATTACCGCCGCGCCCCAGAACACCCCGACCACCGACACCGACTTCAGCAGGGTCAGATTCAGCGGCAGGGAGGGGATGCCGGCCGGGAAGCCGACCACCAGATAGCGGCCGTTCCAGTCCATCGCCCGCAAGGCCGGCTCGGCATAGTCGCCGCCGACCGCGTCATAGACGACGTCGGCCCCGTCCCGGCCCGTGGCCAGTTTGAACTCGCCCGACAGCTGCTTCTGCGCCTCGCGATCCATCTTGCCGGACGGATAGATCAGTCCGTTGTCGGCCCCCAGTTCCAGCGCGAATTCGACCTTGTCATTGGTCGAGGCCGCGGCCACGACCCGGGCTCCCATCGCCTTGCCCAGTTCCACTGCCGCAGCACCGACACCGCCGGCCGCGCCCAGCACCAGCAGGGTCTCGCCCGGCTGCAGCAGGGCCCGGTCCTTCAGGGCGTAATAGCTGGTGCCATAGGTCATGATCAGGGCGGCGGCGGTTTCGAAATCCATGCCGTCGGGCATGGGGATGACCGAGTCCGCCCGCACGGCCAGACGCTCGACCAGCCCGCCCCAGCCCGGGACGGCGATGACCCGGTCGCCCTTGCGCACGCCCTTGACCCCCTCGCCGACCGCCTCGACCACACCGGCCACCTCGGCCCCGGGTGCGAACGGCCGCGACGGCTTGAACTGGTAACGGTCCTCGATGATCAGGGTGTCAGGGAAATTGATCCCCACGGCCTTCACTTCGATGATCACCTCGCCCTTCATCGGCGTCGGATCCAGAACCTCCTCGACCACCAGGGTTTCGGGGCCGCCGGGGGTCTTTGAGAGCACTGCGCGCATCGGGGTTTCCTGAATCGGGAGTCGGATATGGCGACCGGGGACCCGAATCCGCCGGAATTCGGCGTCACGGGACGGTCCTGTAACTTGCACGCGCCGCCGGATCACGCGCATGGACAGATCGAAGACCAGCCGTCCGGCGACGGCGCACCACAGAACGCTAGCGGTCGCCGCCGCCCCAGGGAAGAGCCAGCCATGACCCGACATGCCCTCATTCTTCACGGTGGAGCCGGTGCCCGGCCCGAACGCGACTATGCCCGCGAGGTCGACAACATGCGCGCGGTGGTCGAGGCTATGAAGGTCCGGTTGGCCGACGGGGCCTCGGCCCTCGACGTCGCCGTCGAGGCCACGGTCATGCTGGAGGACTCGGGCCTCTATGTGGCCGGGCGTGGGGCCTCGCCCAACCTGGCCGGGGCCTATGAGCTGGACGCCAGCCTGATGGATGGGTCGACGCGCAAGGCCGGTGCCATCGCCGCCCTGCAGGGCTTTCGCAACCCGGTCCGGGCCGCGCGGGCGGTGATGGACCGCACCCCCCACGTGATGCTGGCCGGCGAAGGCGCGGCCCTGTTCGCCCACGACCAGGGCCTGGAGATGATCGGTGACGAGGCCGCCTGGTTCACCCACGCCGGCAAGGGCGAGGACAACCACCCGCCCGGCACCTCGCCCGACGTTCTGGCCGGGGCCCTGTCGCACGGCACGGTCGGCTGCTGTGTGCTCGACTCCGCCGGTCGGCTGGCCGCCGCTACCTCGACCGCGGGCGTGTTCGGCAAGATGCCGGGCCGGGTCGGCGACACCCCCATCCCCGGGGCCGGCAGCTGGGCCGACAGTCACGTCGCCGTCTCGGGCACCGGCCAGGGCGAATATTTCATCCGCACCGTCGCCTGCGCCCAGGTCAGCTGGCGCGTGGCGGCCGGAGCCAGCCTCGAGGACGCGACCCGCGCCGTGATCGCCGAGATCGGTGACCTGGGCGGCGACGGCGGCCTGATCGCGCTGGACCGCGAGGGCCGCATCGCCCATCCCTTCAACAGCCAGGGCATGAAGCGCGCCTGGCTGACCACCGACGGCGAAATTGGCGTCGAGGTCTTCGGCTAGATCGGCGGCCGACATTACAGCTCCGTAACGTGCGTGGGGACGCGGCCCTGATAGGGTCGCGAAAAGCCCTTTGGTCGGGCCGTCCGGGAATCTCGCGCATGAAACTTCGTCTGATCACCACCGCCGCCGTGGTCGCCCTGCTGTCGTCCAACCCCGCCTGGGCCTTCGAGTCCGCGCGCCATGACCCCGCTGCGACCGCCACCGCCGGGATCGAGGTGCCGCCGCTGGGCTTCACCCGGCGCACCCTGGCCAACGGGCTGGAAGTCTTTTCGGCCCGGGACACCAACACCTCAAACGTCACCGTCCAGGTCTGGTACCGGGTCGGCTCCAAGGACGATCCGGCCGGACGCTCGGGCTTCGCCCACCTGTTCGAACACCTGATGTTCAAGGCCACGCGCAACCTGCCGCCCGAGACCTTCGACCGGCTGACCGAGGATGTCGGCGGCTTCAACAACGCCTTCACCGCCGACGACATGACCGCCTATTATGAGGTCGTCCCGGCCAATCACCTGCAACGGATGCTGTTCGCCGAGGCCGAGCGGATGGGCTCGTTGGTCGTCGATGAGCCGACCTTCGATTCCGAACGCGACGTGGTGAAGGAAGAATACCGCCAGCGTATTCTGGCCAGCCCCTACGGACGGCTGTTCGGCCTGTTCGCGCCCCAGACCATCTATCAGGACTCACCTTACCGCCGCCCCGGCATCGGCTCGATCGAGGAGCTGGACGCGGCCACGCTCGATGACGTTCTGCGCTTCCATCAGACCTACTACCGGCCCGACAACGCCATTCTGATCGTCGCCGGCAATTTCGACCCGGCCCAGATGAACACCTGGATCGACCAGTATTTCGGCCCGCTGAAGCGCCCGTCGACGCCGATGCCGGTCAACAATGTGATCGAGCCGGAACCGACCGGTCCGCGCGAAGCCACCTTCTACGCCCCCAATGTGCCGCTGCCCGCCGTGGTCATGGCCTGGCCGACTGTCGCCTATGGCAACGCCGACCGCGCCGCCCTGACGGTGCTGGACGGCATCCTCTCCACCGGCGAGAGCAGCCGCCTGTACCGGTCGCTGGTCTATGAACAGCAGATCGCCGCCCAGGCCGGCTCCAACCCAGACTTCGCCCAGCAGGCCGGCAACCTGACCGCCTATGCCATCATGAGTCAGGGCCAGACGCCCGAGGCCGGGCTCGCGGCGTTGAAGGCCGAGATCGCCCGCCTGCGCGACGCGCCGGTCACCGCCGACGAACTGGCCGAGGCCAAGAACGAACTGGTCGCCAATGCCCTGCGCGGCCGGGAGTCCGTCGATGACCGGGCCACCACCCTGGGCAATGTCCTGATCATGACCGGCGACGCCAGCGTGGCCGACCGGGAGATCGCCGACATCCAGGCCGTCAGCGTCGCCGATGTGCAGCGCGTGGCCCGGCACTATCTGACCGAGAACCGCAGCATCACCATGCGCTATCTGTCGGCCGACGACGACCATCCGACTTCGGTGCAGAACATGAATGTCGACGCGCCGGTGACCCTGGCGACGCTGGCCCCGGCCGGGACTCCGGCGACCCTGCTGCCGGCCGACCAGCGACTGTCCCTGCCCCAGCCCGGCACCGAGGTCGCGCCGGTCACGCCCGTGGTATCGGACTTCCGCCTGTCGAACGGCCTGCGCGTCCTGGTCGCCGCCACCGACAGCCTGCCGCTCGTTTCGGCCCGGCTCAGCTTCGATGCCGGTTCAGCCGAGGATCCTGCGGGCAAGGCCGGGGTCGCGTCCCTGACCGCAGCCCTGCTGACCCAGGGCACGGCCGACAAGTCGGCCCCCGAGATCGCCACCGAGATCGAACAGCTGGGGGCCGTCGTCGGGGCCGGATCCGGCGTCGATTTCTCCAACGTCTATGCCAATGCTCCGGCTGACGTGTTTCCCCAGGCCGTCGCCCTGATGGCCGACCTGGTCCGCAACCCGGCCTTCGCAGACGAAGAACTGGAGCGTCAGCAGGCCCAGACCCTAGACGGCCTGCGCGTAGCCCTAAGCCAGCCGGGCACCATCGCTTCGCAGACCGTGGCCCGGGTCATCTATGGCGGCGCGCCCTACGGGGCTCCGTCCGGCGGCACGGTCAACAGCATCCCCGTCATCGATCGCGCCGATGTGGCCACCTTCCACCGGGCCCACTACAGGCCATCGGGCGCGACCCTGGTGTTTTCGGGCAAGATCACCCCGGCCGAGGCCCGGGCGCTGGCCCAGCAGGCCTTCGGCGACTGGCGCAATCCGGCCGACGCAGCGACCCTCGTCGCCCATCCGGCCGGTACGGCGCTGAGCCCGCGGGTCATTGTCATCGACCAGCCCGGGGCCGGCCAGGCCGCCGTCGTGGCCGCCATCCGCGGCGTCTCGCGCACCAGCGCCGATTATTTCCCGCTGACCGTCGGCAATACCCTGCTGGGCGGCGGCTTCTCGTCGCGGCTCAATCAGGAGATCCGCATCAAGCGCGGCCTGTCCTACGGGGCCGGATCGTCGCTCGGCGCCCGTCAGGACGCCGGCGTCTTCACCGCCTCGGCCCAGACCCGCAACGATGCCGCGGTCGAGGTCTCGGACCTGATCATGGCCGAGATCGCCAACCTGGGCGACACCCCCGCCACCGAGGCCGATCTGGCCCCGCGTCGGGCCACCCTGATCGGCGGTTTCGGGCGCTCGTTGGAGACGGTCGACGGTCTCGGCGGTCTGGTCGCCAACCTGGCCCTGTACGACCTGCCGATGAGCGAACTGGCTGCCTATGCCGGCAAGGTTCGGGCGGTCACGCCGGAACAACTGGAGGCCGCCTTTGCCCACCATCTGCCGGTCAATGAGGCCAGTCTGGTGATCGTCGGCGACGCCGCCCAGTTCATCGACGCCCTGCGCGCCAAACATCCGGACGTCGAGGTCATCCCGCTGACCGACCTGAATCTGGATTCGGCGACCCTGCGTTAGGAGTCCTGATCGTCCTCGTCCGCCCGCGGGCGCGGACGATCACCATCAGCGGCCGAGGCAGACCACCTGGGCGACCCGCAGGTCCCGACGCATGGCATCGGCGACCCGGCCGTAGTTGTCGATCGTGACCGGCTCACCCTGCAGCGGCTCATCGGCCTCCTGCAGGCCGCGCAGGGCGGCACTGAAGCCTTCCGGCACCGTCGTATAGATCCGCCCACGGCGCGGGGCCTCGGCGATGGTCACGCCCAGCGCCCGGCCCTGCCGGTCCAGCACCGGTGCGCCCGACAGACCGGACAGGGTACCCTCCAGCCCGGCCGTACGCCCGACCTCGGCCCAGGCCAGGACCTCTTCCTCGCGATGCCCGCGGGCACGACCCTTCAACGTTTCGCGACCCAGCAACCGGGTGGTGACCTCACCGGCTCCGCCCTGCGGGAAACCGGGATGGAAGGCGCGCTGGCCCGACCGCAGCGGCCGGTTCAGGGCCACTGGCACCGCCGGCGGGCCACCCTCGGTGAGCAGGACCGCGACATCGGCCCACGGGGCCAGCCGCACGGCGGCAGCCACGGCGCGCCCGCCACCGACCACCAGGGCAGGCTTGCGGCAGCCCTCGACCACATGGCGCGCGGTGACCCAGCGCCCGTCGGCGGCAATGGAAAAGGCGGTGCCGGCGGTCGGCCGGAACGGCGAGTTGGGGGCATCAACGGTAACGGCAGGATCGAACGGGGTCACCGGCCCCAGCAGGGCGTCCTCGATCTGGTCAGGTGGAGGCGGTGCGGGCGGCGCATCGGCATTTTCGCGCCGGCCCAGCGAGACCACCACAAGCACGCCGATGACCGCTGCGTAGATGACCCAGTCGGGCAGGCGAGGAAAATACATAGGCGCGTCAGCCCGTCAGGGCCGCTGCCAGGATCAGGGCCGTAGCCAGCTTGGCCCCGACCAGCAGCACGGCGGCCGCGATCTCACCCTCGCGGATACGCTGGGGCAGACCGGTCAGCAGGGTGTCGACGACGCGAAAGGCGAACAGCTGCAGCACCACCGTCGCCACGCCCCAGATGGCGATATCGCGTACTGAGGTCGAGACGGACAGGGACACGGCCAGGGGCACGGCCAGACCCACCAGGATTCCGGCGAAGGCCACGGCCGCCGCGGAGTTGCCGTCGCGGATCAGAGCGATCTCTTTCCATGGCGACAGCATCGCATAGACCGCCGCACCGACGACCAGCAGCGCCAGGGTCAGGGCGAGATGCATGACCATGACCGGGAAGCCGCTGGCAAACGCCTGCACCTCCGGGCTGGACAGAACATTGGTGAACGACGAGGGGTCCATGGATAATCCGGCGAACGAAAGCAAAACATCCTTGCCCGATCGGGGCCCCGATCCGCAAGCGCCCCCGGGCCACACCCGGTCAAGAAAGGTGACGGTGCGTTTCGGAGCCGGGTCTCAGGCGGCCGCGACCGCCGCCGGCCCGGCCTTGCGCAGGGTCGAGGCCCGCACCTTCTCGCTCTCGGACTTGAGCTGGCCACAGGCGGCGAGGATGTCGCGACCGCGCGGGGTGCGGATCGGCGAAGCGTAACCCGCCTTGTTGATGATGGCCGCGAACCGCTCGATGGTCTTCCAGTCCGAGCATTCATAGTCGGTGCCGGGCCACGGGTTGAACGGGATCAGATTGATCTTGGCCGGAATGCCTTCGATCAATTTGATCAGGGCGCGGGCCTCTTCCGGACTGTCGTTGATGCCCTTCAGCATGACGTATTCGAAGGTCACCCGGCGGGCGTTGGAGATGCCCGGATAGGCGCGGATGCCGGCCATCAGCGCTTCGAGATTGTACTTCTTGTTCACCGGCACCAACACGTCGCGCAGGGCGTCGTTGGTGGCGTGCAGGCTGATCGCCAGCATGGCCTGGGTTTTGGTGCCCAGCGGCTCCAGCTGCGGCACCACGCCCGAGGTCGAGACGGTGATGCGGCGGCGCGACAGGGCGATGCCCTCGCCGTCGGAGATAATCTCGATGGCGTCGGCGACATGGTCCATATTGTAGAGCGGTTCGCCCATGCCCATGAAGACGATGTTGGACAGGCGCCGCTCATCCTGATCGGTGACGTCCTCGCCGAATTTGGGCCATTCCTCTAGGTCGTCGCGGCAGACCTGGACCTGGGCCACGATCTCGGCCGCCGTCAGGTTGCGCACCAGCTTCTGGGTGCCGGTGTGGCAGAAGGTGCAGTTCAGGGTGCAGCCGACCTGGGACGAGACGCACAGGGCTCCGGCCCGGCCGACGTCGGGGATGTAGACGGCCTCGACCTCGATGCCCGGCGCGGTGCGGATCAACCATTTGCGGGTGCCGTCCTTTGACACCTGACGCTCGACGATCTCGGGTCGGGCCACGGTGAAGACCTTGGCCAGCTTCGCCCGCGTCTCCTTGCCGATGTCGGTCATCAGGGCGAAATCGGTGACCCCGTAGAAATGGATCCAGCGCCACACTTGGGTGGCCCGCATCTTCGCCTTTTCGGGCGGGCAGATGTCGGCGGCGATCAGGGCCTCGCGCAGGGCCGTTCGCGTCATCCCGGACAGGGTGACGGGCGCGGGGGTGGCGGGCGTGGAGACACGCGAAAGATCGAGCGTGACGCTCAAGGCGATGATCCTGCGAAAACGGGGAAGACGGGCCTTATAACACAGATCGACCGGTATTTAAGGCGCGAGGGTGACGCTTGATCCCGGCCGCCCCCGTCTCTAGAACCCGCAATGTTGGGGAGTAGCAGCCGGCATCGTCCAGCCGGGGTCGTATCAACACACTCGCGCCTGCGTGGCGCGTGGTGCGACCAGCGGGCCATCCGCCTTGCGAGACCAGCGCACCGCCTGTCCGGCACCGGCCGGAACGGCGGTGTGCTGTCACGCATCCGGTGGAGCCCCTGAACCATGTCCGCGATCACCATTCTGCTGCTGTCCCTCAGCCTGTCCGCCGATGCCTTCGCCGCCGCCATCGGGCGCGGAGCCGTTCATCGCCCCACCCTGTCCGCCGCTGTCCGCGCCGGACTAGTGTTCGGGGTGATCGAGGCCGTCACGCCGGTGATCGGCTGGGCCCTCGGCCTGGCGGCAGCCGGAGTCATCCAGTCGGTTGACCACTGGATCGCTTTCGGCCTGCTGTGTGCGGTGGGCGGCAAGATGATCTGGGAAGCGACCCGGCAGGTCCCGCCTGAAACCGCCGCGGTCGCCGAACCACAACGCCGGGGCCGGGGCCATCTGGCGCTGGTCGCCACCGCCGTCGGCACCAGTCTGGACGCCGCCGCCGTCGGCGTCTCGCTGGCCTTTCTCGGCGTCAACATCGGCATCATTGCCGTATCGATCGGCCTGACCACCTTCGTGCTGGCGACGCTGGGCATGCTCATCGGCCGTGTCGCCGGTGCCCGACTGGGGCCCGCCGCCGAGCTGATCGGCGGCCTCCTGCTGATCGGCATGGGCACCCGGATCTTGCTGGAACATCTCGGCCTGATCGCCGGGTGAGGCGTTACAGAATAAAGCGACTCAGGTCCGCATTCTTCGCCAGATCACCGACCAGATCGTTCACCGCCTTGCCGTCGAAGGTGATGGTCTGGCCGGACAGATCGGCTGCCTTGAAGCTGGTTTCCTCCAGCACCTTTTCCAGAACCGTCTGCAGCCGGCGCGCCCCGATGTTCTCGACCGCGCCATTGGCCGCGACCGCCGCATCGGCCATGGCCTCGACCGCATCGTCCGTGAACACCAGCGTCACCCCCTCGGTAGCGAGCAACGCCTGGTTCTGGCGGATCAGATTGGCCTCCGGCTCGATCAGGATACGTTTCAGGTCATCGCGCGTCAGCGCCTTCAGCTCGACCCGGATCGGCAGACGGCCCTGCAGTTCCGGCAGCAGGTCGCTGGGCTTGGCCACATGGAAGGCCCCGGAGGCGATGAACAACACATGGTCCGACCGCACCGGACCGTATTTGGTCGAAACGGTGGTGCCCTCGATCAGCGGTAGCAGGTCGCGCTGCACGCCCTCGCGCGACACATCGGCCCCCGAGGCTCCCTGACGGGCGGCCACCTTGTCGATCTCGTCGAGGAAGACGATGCCCTCGTTCTCGGCCAGCAGCAGCGCCTCCTTGGTCAGGCTGTCCTGGTCCAGCAGGTTGTCGCTCTCTTCGGCGACCAGCGGGCCCACGGCGTCGCGCACGGTCAGCTTGACCGTCTTGCTGCGCGGCCCGCCCATCTTGCCCAGCATTTCACCGAGATTGATCATGCCGACATTGCCGCCGCCGGGCATGTCGAAGCCGGGTATCGGCGAGGCCGTATCGGTCAGGGCAATCTCGATCTCCTTGTCGTCCAGCTCTCCGGCGCGGAGCTTCTTGCGAAAACTGTCGCGCGTCACCGGCTGCGAGCCCGACCCGACGAGGGCGTCGAGAATACGATCTTCCGCCCGCCCTTCGGCCTGGGCCTTGACCCCGGTGCGACGTTTGTCGCGCACGATCACCAGGGCGCTCTCGACCAGATCGCGCATGATCTGGTCGACGTCGCGGCCGACATAGCCGACCTCGGTAAATTTGGTCGCCTCGACCTTGAGGAAGGGCGAGCCGCCCAGCTTGGCCAGCCGCCGGGCAATCTCGGTCTTGCCGACCCCGGTGGGGCCGATCATCAGGATGTTCTTGGGCGTAACCTCGTCGCGCAGGTCCTCGGGCACCCGCTTGCGCCGCCAGCGATTGCGAAGGGCCACGGCCACGGCGCGTTTGGCGTCGTTCTGGCCGACAATGAAACGATCAAGTTCGGAAACGATTTCGCGGGGGGAAAGGTCAGTCATCGGGCGCTCCCCTTGCCGAGCGTTTCCACCGTCAGATTGCCATTGGTGTAGACGCAGATCTGGGAGGCGATCTCCATGGCCTTGCGCGCCACCTGTTCGGCGTCGAGGTCCGTGTGGTCGATCAGGGCGCGAGCCGCTGACAGGGCGAAATTGCCGCCCGATCCGACCGCCGCCACCCCATGCTCGGGCTCCAGCACATCACCGACACCGGTGACGGTGAAGATGGAATTGGCGTCGGCGACCAGCAGCATGGCTTCAAGGCGGCGCAGATAGCGGTCGGTGCGCCAGTCCTTGGCCAGGTCGACACACGCCCGGGCCAGCTGGTCCGGATACTGTTCCAGCTTGGCCTCCAGCCGCTCGATCAGGGTGAAGGCGTCCGCGGTGGCCCCGGCGAAGCCCGCCAGCACCCGGCCGTCGGCCAGGGTGCGGACCTTGCGTGCGGCCCCCTTGACGATCGTCGGCCCCATCGAGACCTGACCGTCGCCGGCGATCACCGTGAGACCATTTCTGCGCACCGCCAGAATGGTGGTGCCGTGCCAGTCGGGGAAGTTCGGATTGGGCTGGGTCATGGCAGGGCAGATGGCGATGCAATTGCGGTCAGGCAAGCGGAAAGGGGCGCAAAAACAACGGCCGCGTTAGTCATAATATTGCCCACCCGGCGGGGTATGGTGCCAAAATGTACCTCGAAATTAGCAATAAGCGGGAACGGTAATGCTTCATCGCGTGATTTACGCAAGTGAAGCGGTTGGCACCATGGGTGCCTCGACGCTCTCGATCGCCCAAATTCTCGGCGTCTCTGAACCCAACAACCGTCGCGACCACCTGACCAGCGCCGTAATGCTCTGTCGCGGCCACATCCTGCAGGTGATCGAAGGCGGGCGGAACGACGTCGACCGGCTGATGCGGCGGTTGATGCTCGATCCTCGCCATACCGACCTGCGCATCCTGTCCGATACAGGGGTTCCGACGCGGCGGCTCGAGTCGCCGATAACCCTGTGTCCCGACCCCGCGACCCTGTTGGATCGCATCGGCATACCCTGCCTCTCCGGACTCTCGGCCCCGCAGGCTGAAACCATGCTGAAGATGAGTCAGGCCGCCTGAACGCGTGACCTGGACGGCGTCTGGCCCTAACTGGGACGGGTGACATTCTCAGATGACGAAATCGAACGCTATGCCCGCCACCTGGTGCTGGCCGAACTGGGCGGCCCCGGCCAGCAACGGCTGAAGGCCGCGCTTGTCGGCCTGATCGGTATGGGCGGCATCGGGGCCCCGGCCGCCCTCTATCTGGCCGCCGGTGGCGTGGGGACCCTGCGCCTCATCGACGATGACACGGTCGCCCTGTCCAACCTCCAGCGCCAGATCATCTTCACCGAGGCCGATACGGATCGACACAAGGTCGAGGCCGCGACGACCGCCCTGGGCGCGCTCAACCCCCACGTCCGGGTCGAGCCGGTCACCGAACGCCTGACCGATGCCAATGCCGATGCGCTGATCGCCGGCTGCGATCTGGTGCTCGACGGCACCGACGATTTCGCCACCCGCTTTGCCGTCAACGCAGCCTGCGTCGCCGCCGGAATTCCGCTGGTTTCCGGTGCGCTGGGCCGCTGGGGCGGTCAGGTCGCGGTCTTCGAAGGCCGCCCCTGTTACCGCTGCCTCGTGCCTGAAGCCCCACCGGACGCCGAGACCTGCGCCCGGGTCGGCGTGGTCGGGGCCGTGGCCGGTGTCATCGGTTCGATGGCCGCACTGGAGGCGATCAAATGGATCACCGGCGCGGGCACGCCGCTGTCCGGCCGCCTTTTGCTCTACGACGGTCTGGCCGGAACAGCGCGAACCGTGGCCCTGCCGGCCGACCCGTCCTGTCCGGTGTGCGGCGGCGACTGATCAGTCTTGATCCAACGCCCGGATCGAAACACCGACACCCCTGCGCCCGTGCGGAATTCAGAGCATCGCGGGAATGACGCGATCCGGCGGCCGGTGGCCGTTCTGGAAGGTCAGGATATTGCCAATGACGCGGTCGCCCATGTCCTGCCGCGCTTCAATCGTGGCCGAGCCCAGATGCGGCAGCAACACCACATTGGCGTGGCCCAGCAGGCCCGGATGGACCAGCGGTTCCTGTTCGAACACGTCCAGACCGACGCCGGCGATGGCCCGGTCCCGGACCGCCTCGGCCAGGGCCGCCTCGTCGATCAGCTCGCCACGCGCCGTGTTGATCAGGATCACATGCGGCTGCAGCTTCGCCAGTCGCTCGGCCGAGATCAGATGGTAGGTCTCCTTCGTTGCCGGGCAGTTCAGCGAGATCAGGTCCATCCGCGCCAGCATCTGGTCCAGATCGTCCCAGTAGGTGGCCCCCAGCTCCTCGGCAATCATCGCCGGGACCGGCTTGCGATTGTGATAGTGGACCTGCATGCCGAAGGCCCTGGCCCGCCGCGCCAGGGCCTGGCCGATCCGGCCCATGCCGACGATACCCAGCCGCTTGCCCCACAGCTTGCGTCCGGTCATCCAGGTCGGGGACCAGCCCTCGAACTCCCCGGCGGCGACCACCTGAGCCCCCTCGACGATGCGACGCGACACTGCCAGGACCAGCCCCATCGCGAGATCGGCCGTGTCCTCGGTCAGAACACCCGGCGTATTGGTGACGATCAGCCCGCGTCCGACCGCGGCCTCGATGTCGATATGATCGACCCCCGCCCCGAAATTGGCGATCATCTTCAGCTGGTCACCGGCCCCGGCGATCAGACTGGCGTCGATTTCGTCGGTGATGGTCGGCACCAGCACGTCCGCGCGCTGCACGGCGGCCTCCAGCGCTGCCCGGTCCATCGGCCGGTCGGTCAGGTTCAGCTCGGCGTCGAACAGTTCGCGCATCCGCGTCTCGACCGCGTCGGGAAGGCGTCTGGTTAATACGACCTTAAGCTTGCGGACGGACATTCGGTGCCTTCGGATTGACGGGTGACCAAGGGGCGATAACGCCCGGAGCGCCCGCCCGCGACGGAATTCATACCGGTGTCTAGCAAAGCTGCCCCCCGCCGCCAAAGCCTGTCGAGGCGGTTCGCCCTCGGGGCGGTCGCCATCGGCCTGGGCCTGATGGTCAGCGCCGGGGCCACCATGCCCGACGGACGCCCGACCCCGACCGGTTTCGATGTGCCGCGCTGGGTGACGCTGAAATCGTCGCGCGTGCGCGCCCGCCAGGGCCCGGGTCTCGATTATCGCATTCTGTGGGAATACCGGGCCGCGGGCCTGCCGGTCCAGGTGATCGCCGAGACCCGGGAATGGCGCAAGGTCTGCGACCCCGAGGGGTCGATCGCCTGGATCCATCGCACCGTCGCCTCCGGTCGCCGCACCGTGTTCAATCCCACCGCCGTGGAGGTTCCGGTCCACGCCGGGCAGTCGGACGAGTCGCCGCTGCGGGCCCGTCTGTCCCCCCGGGCCACCGTTCCGCTCGATGCGTGCGAGTCCGGTTGGTGCCGTATCCGCGCCCGCAAGCTGCGCGGCTGGGTTCGCGCCGACGCCGTGTTCGGGACCCAGGGCAATCCCCTGTGCGACGCGTCCCGCCCGGCGGGACAGGGACCGGACCGTCTCCCCGCCAGTTGAGCCGCCCGCCCGCCTCGTGTAACCCGGCGCAACACCGGCCTCATGCAGCGCGACGCGCTACGGGTCGAAAGACATCCGGAGCGCCTGAGTGACCCAGCCGAAATTCCCGTCGTCGTTCGATCACGAGGCCCTGCTGGCCTCGGGCCGCGGCGAACTGTTTGGCCCGGGCAACGCCCAGTTGCCGGCTCCGCCCATGCTGATGTTTGACCGGATTGTGAATATCAGCGCCGACGGTGGCGAACACGGCAAGGGCTATGTCGAGGCCGAACTCGATATCCATCCGGACCTCTGGTTCTTCCAGTGCCATTTCATCGGCGACCCGGTCATGCCCGGCTGCCTCGGCCTCGACGCCATGTGGCAGCTGGTCGGCTTCTACCTGGGCTGGATCGGCGGCCCCGGTCGTGGCCGCGCCCTCGGGGTCGGTGAGGTCAAATTCACCGGCCAGGTCCAGCCGGACGTGAAAAAGGTGGTCTACAAGATCAATCTCAAGCGGGTCATCAATCGCAGATTGGTGATGGGAATCGCCGACGGGGTGCTCGAAGCCGACGGCGTCCCCATCTATACTGCCTCGGACATGCGGGTCGGCCTGTTCGGCGCGACCCCGGCGTCAGATGCACCCGCCGGCGGCTGATCCGCGGCAGACAACATTCGCGGTCAACGCGGATACGGATTTAGGTAAGGAAGTCAGCATGCGGCGTGTGGTCGTCACCGGTCTGGGTATCGTCTCTTCCATCGGCACGGGCCAGGATGAGGTCACCGCCTCTTTGCGCGTGGCGCGCTCGGGTGTGGTTGCGGCCCCGGACCACATCAAGCATGGCTTCCGTTCCCAGGTCTGGGCCCCGCCCTCGCTGGGCGCGACGGCCGAGGACTGGGCCCCGCTGGTGGATCGCCGCGCCGCCCGCTTTCTCGCCAACGGCACCGCCTGGGGCCATATCGCCTTCGAGGAGGCGCTGAAGGATTCCGGCATGTCCGCCGAGGAGATCCGGTCGGACCGCATCGGCCTGATCGTCGGTGAGGGCGGCCCCTCGACCCAGATCATCCTGCAGGCGGCGGCCACCACCATCGAAAAGGGCTCGCCCAAGCGCATCGGCCCGTTCGCCGTGCCCAAAGCCATGGCCTCGGGCCCGTCCGCGGTGCTGGCCACCTGGTTCCAGCTCAAGGGTATCAACTATTCGATCAGCTCGGCCTGCGCGACCAGCGCCCACTGCATCGGCGCGGGTGCCGAGCAGATCGCCTGGGGCAAGCAGGACGTGGTCTTCGCCGGTGGCTGCGAGGATATCGACTGGTCGATGTCCAACATGTTCGACGCGATGGGCGCGATGTCGTCGAACTTCAACGACACGCCATCGAGGGCGTCGCGCGCCTATGACACCACCCGCGACGGCTTCGTCATCGCCGGTGGGGCCGGCATCGTCGTGTTGGAAGAATACGAGCGGGCCGTGGCCCGCGGTGCCACCATCTATGCCGAGGTCACCGGTTACGGTGCCAATTCGGACGGTTACGACATGGTTGCCCCCTCGGGCGAGGGGGCCGAGCGCTGCATGAAGATCGCCCTCGACATGGCCGGCAATCCGAAGATCGACTATCTGAACCCGCACGGCACCTCGACCCCGGTCGGCGACTCCAAGGAGATGGGCGCGGTCCGCAACGTGTTCGGCGACCAGATGCCGATGATCTCCTCGACCAAATCCCTGACCGGCCATTCGCTGGGTGCGGCCGGGGCGCAGGAGGCGATCTACTGCCTGCTGATGATGAAGCACGACTTCGCCGCCGAGAGCGCCCACATCGAGACCCTCGACCCCGAGTTCGAGGGTATGCCGATCCTGCGCCAGCGTCACGACGGGCCGCTGACCCACGTCATGTCCAACAGTTTCGGATTCGGCGGCACCAATGGCACCCTGATCCTCAGCAAGGTCTGAGGACAGGAGCCAAACCGGCTCCGGCGCGCTAGGCTTGTCTCTCTGTAGAAGGTGACGACCCTGACCGCCGATCCCTACGTCCTGTTTCTGCTCGGCCTCGGGGCCGTGATCCTGATGGTGTCCTGGGCCCCCGTCGGGCTTAAGCGCTGGCCGCTGACCCTCGCCATCCTGTGCGTCGGCATCGGCGTAGTGGTATTCAGCACCGGGGTGCTGTCGTTCAATCCTGACCCGCGCACCTGGGACACACTGACAGAACGGCTGGCCGAGCTGGTTGTGCTTATCAGCCTGATGGGGGCCGGGCTGAAGCTGGACCGGCCGCTGGGTTGGCGGCGCTGGGGCTCGACCTGGCGGCTGCTGGCCGTGGCCATGCCCCTGACCATCATCGCCACCGCCTGGCTGGGCTTCATGGGGCTCGGCTTCAGCCTGGCCATGTCGCTGCTGCTGGGAGCCGCCATGGCCCCGACCGACCCGGTGCTGGCCGCCGACGTCCAGGTCGGGCCGCCCAAGTCCGGCGACGACGACGAGGTCCGCTTCGGCCTGACCTCAGAAGCCGGACTCAACGATGCCCTCGCCTTCCCCTTCGTCCATCTGGCCATCCTCGCCGCAGCCGGTGGCCTGGCCACGACCGCCGGCCTGACCGATTGGTTCACGATCAAGGTGGTGTGGAAGCTGCTGGCCGGGGCGGGGGTCGGCTATCTGGCGGGGCGCGGTCTCGGCTTTCTGATCTTTCACAGCCGCAAGGCCGGCCTGTCACGCCTCGGCGACGGCCTGGTCGCCCTGGCCGCCACCTTCCTCGCCTATGCGCTGGCGGAGCTGGCGCACGGCTACGGCTTCCTCGCCGTCTTCATCTGCGGCCTGACCATCCGGGCCTGGGAACGCGATCACGACTTCCACAAAGAGATGCACGACTTCTCGGACCAGTTCGAACGGCTGCTGATGATGCTGCTGCTGGTGCTGTTCGGCGGGGCCCTGGCCAACGGGCTGCTGGACGCCCTGACCTGGACCGACGCCGCCATCGGCCTGGCCATCCTGCTGGTGGTGCGACCCGTCGCCGGCCTGATCGCCATGATCGGCTCGCCCCAGCCGTGGCGCGAGCGGCTGCTGATGTCGTTCCTCGGCATTCGCGGCATCGGCTCGATCTACTATGTGGCCTATGCCATCAACCACGGCGATTTCGGCAGCAGCGAGCGGCTGTGGGCCATCGTCGGCTTCATCATCCTCGCCTCGATCGTGATCCACGGGGTCAGCGCCAGCCCGATGCTGATGCGGCTGGCTCGCCGTCGGGACCGCCAGGACCGGACGACCATCAGCTGACGCTTTCCCCGCGCGCGGCCCCCTGCTAACGCTCGGCCCAACAGATCAGGAGACAGACCATGGCGAGCGAGAGCGGCTGGAACATGCCCAAGGGTGACCTCATGAAGGGCAAGAAGGGCCTGATCATGGGAGTCGCGAACAGCAACTCCATCGCCTGGGGCATCGCCTCGCAACTGGCCGCCCAGGGGGCCGAGCTGGCCTTTACCTATATGGGCGAGGGGCTGGAGCGTCGCGTGCGGCCGCTGGCCGAAAGCGTCGGCGCGAAACTGCTGCTGCAGGCCGACGTCACCGACGACGCCTCGATGGACGCCGCCTTCGCCGAGCTGGAAAAGCAATTCGGCACCCTCGACTTCGTCGTGCACTCGGTCGCCTTCGCCAACAAGGACGAGCTCAAGGGTTCTTTCGTCGAGAACACCAGCCGCGACAGCTTCCTGCTGGCGATGAACATCTCGGCCTTCAGCTTCGTCGATGTGGCCAAACGCGCCGCGCGGATCATGCCCAACGGCGGGTCGATGATCACCATGACCTATCTCGGGTCCGAACGGGCCATCCCCAACTACAATACCATGGGCGTGGCCAAGGCGGCGCTGGAGGCCGCGACCCGCTACATCGCCCGCGACCTGGGGCCCAGGGGCATCCGCGTCAACGCCATCTCGGCCGGGGCCATGCGCACCCTGTCGCTGGCCGGCATCTCGGGCGGGCGCGGCATGATCAGCCAGGGCCGGGCCATGAGCGCGATGAAGGAGGACACCTCGATGGAGGGGGTCGCCGGCTGCGCCCTGTGGCTGTGCTCGGACCTGGGCCTGTCGACCACGGGCGAGATCATCCACGTCGACGCCGGCTTCCACATGATGGGCCTGGCCGGCGACGAGGAGGGCTGAGCGGGTCTTTGCGTCGCGGACAGAGCGACGGAACCCGTGCCGGCCCGCGTATAACGACGGTCGTCCCGGAGAGTGCCAATGACAACCGCCGCCCGAAACCTCGCCGTCGTGTTGGCGCTGTCCCTGTCGGCCGGCACTGTCCAGGCCGCCGCGCGTCATGACCCGCCGCAGAGCCTGCCGCTCGGCGACGGCCACGTGACCCAATATCCGGCCGCGGGCAATGTCTTTGCCTGCCAGACCGAGTTCCGCAACGGCGCGCGCCACGACGGGCCGTGGTTCCATGGCGTTACCTGGAACCCATTGGAGAAACCGCGCGTCGCGGGCGAAATCCTGTGGCCGCAGGCGGAACTGACCGTGACCCACCGGGGCGAGGTTCAGCGGGTCGAGGGCAACAGCCTTCCGGTCGGAACGCCGACGGGGCAGTTCCCGATCACGCCCGACCAGCCCGCCTATCAATACGACACCAACCCCAACCGGATCACTGAACAGGCGCTGGACTTCGCCATTCCCGCCCACCCGGTGCGCAGCGCGACACCCCAGTGCCTGCCGATGGGAATGATCGGCTTTTCGGTGACCGGCGTGGCCTTCTACAATGCGCTGGACGACGCCGGACGCGACGCCGCCGCCCATGAGATCCAGGACCTGTGCGACGGCCACCCCCAGGGGCGCGGCCAGTACCACTACCACAGCGCCTCGTCCTGCATCCCCGGGGCCCGGGACAACGTCCTGGCCGGCTGGGCGCTGGATGGCTACCCGATCATGGGCATGATCGACGCCGACGGCGTTCAGCTGCGCAATGCCGATCTGGATGATTGTCATGGCCGGTCGGAGACTGTGGTCATCGACGGACGGACCTATGACTATGCCTACCGGCTGACCGCCGAATATCCCTATGTGATGGGTTGTTTCACCGGACAGATGCTGGCCGAAACCCGCACAGACATCCGCGACGGCATGGCACCGCGCCAGAACGGCGGCCGCGCCAACCGCGGCCGCCAGCGCGGCCGCTAGTCCGGTTCGCGCTCGCCGACCTCTTCGGGGCGCACAACCGGCAGCCAGCCGTCGGCGATGTGCAGATCCGGCACCGCTTCGCGGGTGAAGGGCACGAACCAGGTCGGGCCGCCGGTCGCCGGAGTGATCTCCAGCATGTCGCCGGCTCCGAAATTCTGCACCGTCCGCACCGTGCCGAGGACCGCGTCAGCCGGATCGCGTGCCTCCAGACCGACCAGGTCGGCCAGGTAGAATTCGTCTTCTTCCGGGGCGGGGAAGCGGTCGCGCGGCACATAAAGTTTCAGATTGCGCAGGGCGTCGGCCTGTTCCTTGGTCTCGACCTCCTTCACCCGGCCGACGATGCCGTCCTTGGTCGGGCGGGCCGTTAGCACGGTCAGGGCATGGGTGCCGTCGGCCCGCAGCAGCGGTCCATAGGCGGTCAGGGCCAGCGGGTCGGCCGTATAGGCGGTGATCTTGACCTCGCCGCGCACGCCGAAGCCGCCCGCCACATGGCCGACGAGGATGAGAGTGTCTGATGCCGTCATGACGTTCGTTCCCGCTTTCGCCCCCGGATAACAGAAAAGCAGCGCCCGGGCGTCGGGCGCTGCCTTCTGTCACCTGATCCCCGACACAGGCCGGGGGCGGGCGGTCGAGGTTTAGGCCTCGGTCTTTTCTTCAGCAGCGGCTTCGGCAGCCGGGGCTTCCTCGGCAGCGGCGTCAGCGGCCGGAGCCTCTTCAGCGGCGGGAGCTTCAGCGGCCGCTTCAGCAGCCGGAGCCTCTTCAGCAGCGCCTTCGGCGGCCGGGGCCTCCTCGGCGGCGGCTTCCGGCTCCGGAGCCGGCGGCGCGTTCTTGGCGGCTTCAGCGGCAGCGGCCGCTTCTTCCTTGGCCTTCACGGCGGCTTCGGCGGCTTCGATCTTGGCAGCGGCCTCGGCCTCGGCGCGATCGGCCTCGCGCTGGGCGCGTTCGGCGGTGCGTTCCTGGGCCTTCTTGCCGGGCTGTGCCTTGTTCGGGTTGTTGGACTGGGTCCACTTGACCGTCTGGCCCAGGGTCTCGTCCTGGCTCAGGAAGCGGGCGACGCGGTCGGTGGGCTGGGCCCCCTTGCCGAGCCATTCAGCGATACGCTCGACCTTGAGCGTGACGCGCGGCTTTTCACCGTCCTTGGGCAGCATCGGGTTGTAGGTACCGACGCGCTCGATGAATTTGCCATCGCGCGGCGAATGGGAGTCAGCGACGACGATATAGTAGTAGGGGCGCTTCTTGGCACCACCACGGGCCAGACGAATCTTCAGCATTTTCAGTCTCTTTCCAGGGTTCTAATTCTATTTCTTGGCAGGGAGGCCCGGCAGGCCGGGAAGGCCTCCCGGCAGTTGTCCGCCGCCCAGGCCGGAGAGCCGGTCCTGAATGGCTTTCATTTCGTCAGCAGAGGGTTCCGGCATCTTGCCGCCGCCCATGGCCTTGAGCCGGGCCATATCGGCCCCGCCGCCACCCATGCCGGGCAAGCCGCCCATCATGGCGGCCATCTTCTGCAGGTTCTTGCCGCCGCCACGCGACAGCGACTTGACCATGTCAGCCATCTGTCGATGCTGTTTCAGCAGGCGGTTGATGTCCTGGACCTCGACGCCGGAGCCGGCCGCGACCCGCTTCTTGCGGCTGGCGTTCAGCAGGTCGGGCTTCTTGCGCTCGGTCTTGGTCATCGAGCTGATGATGGCGATCTGGCGCGCGATCATCTTGTCGTTGATGTTGTTGTCGGCCATCTGGGCCTTCATCTTGGCCACGCCCGGCAGCATGCCCATGATGCCCTGCAGCCCGCCCATCTTGGACATCTGCTGCAGCTGGGCCGACAGGTCGTTGAGATCGAACTGGCCCTTGGCCAGTTTGCGGGCCATGGCCTCGGCCTTGGACTGGTCCAGCTCCTGGCTGGCCTTCTCGACCAGGGCGACGATATCGCCGTGACCAAGTATCCGACCGGCGACGCGGCGGGCGTCGAACACGTCGAGCGCGTCGACCTTCTCACCCGAGCCCAGATATTTGATCGGCAGGCCGGTTACGGCCCGCATCGACAGCATGGCCCCGCCGCGACCGTCGCCGTCGGCGCGGGTCAGGACCAGGCCGGTCAGCGGCAGACGCTCGTGGAATGCGGCGGCGGTGCGCACCGCATCCTGGCCGGTCAGGCTGTCGGCGACCAGCAGGGTCTCGACCGGGTTCGAGACCCGGGCGACCTCGGCCACCTCGTTCATCAGGGCCTCGTCGAGCGTGATCCGCCCGGCGGTGTCGAGGATCAGGACGTCGAAGCCCTGGAGTTTGGCGGATTGCAGCGCCCGTTTGGCGATCTCGACGGCCGACTGACCCTCGACGATCGGCAGGGTCGCGACCTCGATCTGCTTGCCGAGGGTGGCCAGCTGTTCCATCGCCGCCGGACGGCGCGTGTCCAGCGAGGCCATCATGACCTTCTTGCGGTCGAACTTGGTCAGGCGCAGCGCCAGCTTGGCCGAGGTCGTGGTCTTGCCCGAGCCCTGCAGGCCGGCCATCAGAATCACGGCGGGCGGCGTGGCATTGATATTCAGCGGGGTCGGCTCTTCGCCGCCCAGCATCTCGACCAGCCCGTCATAGACGATCTTGACCACCTGATCGGCCGGCTTGACCGAGCGGATCACATCCTCGCCTGTGGCGCGTTCGGTGGCGAAGGTGATGAAGTCCTTGACCACCGGCAGGGCGACATCGGCCTCCAGCAGGGCCACGCGCACTTCGCGCATGGCTTCTGCCACGTCCTTTTCGGACAGCGCGCCACGCCCGGTAATCCGGTCGAAAACGCCTGTCAGTCGCTCGTTCAGGGCCTCGAACATACAAACCTCATGCTCATTTTCGCTTCCGGCCGGAATGACCTGAATCCAGAAAATAAGCGCTCAGCTCCGGCGAGTTGGTTCGGTCCCCATAGAGAAATATCCCCTGGCGACGATCACGTCGGCAGGGGGTTCTCGCCCACCTCGTCCCGATGGATCGGGGGTCGTGTGGGTGGAGACGCGAGGTTCACTTGCGCCGGAAGCCCGGGCTTATGCGCGAAAACCCGGGCAAAGACAAGCTGACCGGCTGACGGAGCACACATCGGGTTTCAGCGTTACCATAGACGCTGCCCGACCGGCGGCATCCTGATAGGATTGTCAGGGCCCCCTACCGAAAGACTCTCCCATGCCTCCCCCCTCCGACGACCGTCTGCGCGAAGAAGTCCGACTGCTGGGCAGCCTGCTCGGCGATGTGATCCGGGATGAGGGCGGACTGGCCCTGTTCGACCGGATCGAGGCGGTGCGCCAGGCCTCCGTGGCCTATCACCGCGACCCGGACGCCCATGACACCAAGCCGCTGGAGGCGCTGCTGGCCGAGCTGTCGCTGGATCAGGCGGTCGGCCTGGCCCACGGCTTTGCCACCTTCTCCTTGCTGGCCAATGTCGCCGAGGACCGGGCCGGCAAACGTCATGCCCGCGCCCTGTCCGACGACGGAGCCCGCGCCGATACGCCTGAGGGCGCGCTGGCGCGTCTGGCCGAGGTCGATCGTACGCCCGAAGACGCTCGCGATCTGCTGGCTGGTGCCTTGATCTCCCCGGTCCTGACCGCCCATCCCTCCGAGGTGCGTCGCAAGAGCGTTCTCGACCGCATCACGGCCGTCAGCGACCTGCTGGATGCCTGTGACCAGGACGATCTGGCCTGTGCGCCCGACACCCTGACCCGGGGGCTGCGTCGCCAGACGGTGATCCTGTGGGCGACCCGGCTGGTGCGCACGACCGGCTTGGTGGTCCAGGACGAGATCGACACCGTCGTCTCCTTCCTCGAGCGGGTCTTCCTGCTGGCTGCCCCGGCCCAGTTGGCCGAGTGGCGTCGTCGCCTGAACGCGCCGGACCTGCCGCCCTTCATCCATATCGGATCCTGGGTCGGCGGTGACCGGGACGGCAATCCCAATGTCGACGCGACCGTGCTCGAGGCCGCCTTCCGCACCCAGGCGCGGGCGGTGCTGCGCTTCTATATGGACGAGGTGAATGCCCTCGGTGCCGAGCTCAGTCTGTCAGGCTCCCTGGCCGGGATCAGCGACGACCTGCGCACCCTGTCCGAGGCCTCGGGCGACACCTCGCCCCATCGCGCTGGTGAACCCTACCGCCGCGCCCTGTCCGAAATCTATGCCCGGCTGTCGGCGACCCATCCGGTTCTGACCGGTCTGGCCGCTGCTCGTCCCGCGCCGTTCGCGGCCGAGGCCTACAGCGGCCCGGGCGCCTTCCGCACCGATCTGCGGGTGCTGCGCGACAGCCTGATCGCCCACCACGGCGATGCGTTTGCCGACGACCGCCTGACCCATCTGATCACTGCCGCCGAGGTGTTTGGCTTCCACATGGCGACGATGGACCTGCGCCAGAATGCCGACGTCCATGAACGGGTGGTCGCCGACCTGTTCCGCGCGGCGGGTGTCTGCCCGGACTATCTGGCGCTGGGCGAGGAGGCGCGCATGACCCTGCTGGCGTCGGAGCTGGAGTCCGAACGCCCGCTGTTCAGTCCCTATGCCGACTATGATCCCGAGACTCTGAAGGAACGCGCCATCCTCGAAGTCGCCGCCGGGGCTCTGGCCCGGTTCGGCCCGCGGGCCCTGCGGACCCATATCGTTTCCAAGACCGACGCCGCGTCCGACCTGCTGGAGGTCTATCTGCTGCTCAAGGAGGTCGGCCTGTACCGCCCGTCCGAGCCCGGAGCCTGTCCGATCCAGGCGGCCCCCCTGTTCGAGACCATCGACGACCTGCGAGCCTCCAAGGCGACCCTGTCCCGGCTGATGACCGAGCCCTCGGCCCTGGCTGTGGCCCGCGCCCGTGGCGTTCAGGAGGTGATGATCGGCTATTCCGACTCCAACAAGGATGGCTCATATCTGACCTCGACCTGGGAGCTGCACGAGGCTTCGCGCGCCCTGCTCGACGTCACCCGTGAGGCCGGCGTCCGGCTGCAGCTGTTCCACGGTCGTGGCGGGGCCGTCGGTCGCGGCGGGGGCTCCAGCTTCGCCGGCGTCATGGCTCAGCCCCAGGGCACGGTAGACGGTCGCATCCGCATCACGGAACAGGGCGAGGTCATCGCCAACAAATACGGCGCGCCCGACATCGCCAAACGCAACCTCGACGCCCTGACCTGCGGGGTTCTGCTGGCCTCGCTGCGCCCCGTCGCCGACGAATCCTTCACGGCCCGCCACGGCGCGACCGTGGCGGGCCTGTCGACCGCGTCAATGGCCGCCTACCGCGCGTTGGTCTATGAGACCGACGGCTTCGTCGACTATTTCCGCGCCGCCACCCCGATTGCCGAAATCGCCGAGTTGAAGATTGGCTCGCGCCCGGCCTCACGCAGTTCGTCGACCGCCATCGAGGATCTGCGCGCCATTCCCTGGGTGTTCAGCTGGTCGCTGTCACGGGTCATGCTGCCCGGCTGGTACGGGTTCGGCTCGGCCGTCCAGGGGGCCGACATGGCCGAGTTGAAAACCATGGCCGCCGAATGGCCCTTCTTCCGCACCCTGGTGCAGAACATGGAGATGATCATGGCCAAGGCCGACATGAGCATCGCCCGCCGTTATGCCGATCTGGTACCAGACGCCGCCCTGGCCGACCGCATCTACGGAGCCCTGATGTCGGAATGGAACCGCACCCGCGACGCGGTCCTCGCCATCACGGGCCAGGACGAATTGCTCGGCGATCAGCCCGAGCTGGACCGGCTGATCCGGCTGCGCCTGCCCTATATCGAGCCGCTGAACCATCTGCAGGTCGAGCTGATCCGCCGCCGTCGCGCCGGGGACACCGACCCCCGCGTCCGCGAGGGCATATTGCTTACCATCAACGGCGTCGCGGCGGGCCTGCGCAACAGCGGCTGAGTCCCCGGCGACACGGTGCCCGACATGAGAACGGCCCGGTGGATCGCTCCACCGGGCCGATATTCATCAGGATCGCCGCGGTCCTAGTTGACCGGGAAGCCCCGCACCTTCAGCAGGGCCGCCACGTCCGGGTCACGGCCGCGGAACTGGCGATAGGCCTCGCCGCGATCGGTGGTGTTGCCCGGGGCCAGGATGATCGACTTGAACCGGCTGGCGATGTCCGGATTGAACACGTCTCCCGACTCCTCGAAATAGGCCCAAGTGTCGGCGTCCATCGTCTCCGACCACAGGTAGGAATAGTACCCGGCCGAATAGGCATCGGACGTGAACAGGTGATTGAACTGCGGCAGGCGGTGCCGCATCACGATCTCCTTGGGCATGCCGTAGCGGGCCAGGCTCTCGCGTTCGAAGGCGTCGATGTCGGTCGGCGGCGTGGCCCGGGTATGCAGGTCCATGTCGACCAGCGCCGAAGACAGATAGCTGACCGTGGCATAACCCTGGTTGAAGGTGGCCGCGGATTCGATCTTGTCGACCAGCGCCTGCGGCATCGATTGACCGGTCTCGACATGCTTCAGATAGCCGTCGAGGATCGGCCGGCTCAGCACCCAGTGTTCGTGCACCTGCGATGGGTACTCGACGAAGTCGCGCGGCGTACCACCCAGCGCCGGATAGGTCACGTTCGACGACAGGTAGTGCAGGGCGTGACCGAACTCGTGGAACATGGTCTCGGCGTCGTCGAGTGAGATCAGGACCGGCTGGCCACCCTCGGCCTTGGTGAAATTGTTGTTGTTCGAGGCCAGCACATTGTCGTCGCCGGCATAGGTAGAATGCGACCGGTAGGTCGTCATCCACGCCCCCGACCGCTTGCCCGGGCGGGCATAGTCGTCCGTGTAGTACAGACCGACCGGACGACCGTGGTCCTTGACCTCATAGACGGTCACATCCGGATGGAAGACCGGCACCGTTCCCGTCGGCAGTTTGGTGAAGGTGAAGCCGTAAAGACGCTCGGCCATGGCAAAGGAGCCGGCGCGGACATTGTTCAGCTCGAAATAGGGCTTCAGCTCATTCTGGTCGAGATCGTATTTCGCCTTCCGGACTTTCTCCGCATAGTACAGATAGTCCCACGGCTCGATGTCGTGGCCGGCGATCGCGCGCATGTCCGCGACCTCCTCGACGACCCGCGCCTTGGCCGGGGCCCAGACCCGGTTCATCAGGTTCATGGCCGCGGCCGGGGTCTTGGCCATCGTGTCCTGCATGCGCCATTCGGCATGGTTGCCGAAGCCGAGCAGGGCTGCGCGCTCGGCCCGCAGCTTCACGATCTCGGCGATGGTCGCATTGGTGTCATTGGCGTCGCCGTTGTCACCGCGATTGACGAATTTCTTCCAGACGACCTCACGCAGGGCGCGGTTGTCGGCGAAGCTGAGGAAGGGGTCGACGCTGGAGCGACTGTTTACGATGACCCAGCCCTGCAAATCCCGCGAGCGCGCAGCCGCAGCAGCGGCGGCCTTGTTGGACGCCGACATGCCGGCCATTCCGGCCTCGGTCGGAATCACGGTCCAGGTGCGCTCATCCGCCACAACCTTCTGGCTGAAGCTGGTGAAGGCGTTCGACAGAGCCGTGTTGATCCGGCCAAGCTCGGCCTTGCCGGCCGCGTCGAGGGCAGCACCGTTCCGCACAAAGGCGTCGCGGGACCGGGTCGCGATCCGGGTCTGTTCGGTCGTCAGACCAGCGGCGGCGGCACCGTCCGCCACGGCCCTGACGCGCTGAAACAGTTTCTCGTTGAAGGTAATTTCGTCACCGGCGGCCGACAACAGCGGCGACACCTCGGTATCAACCGCCTGATAATCATCCGATCCGATATTCTGGATCATGACACCATAAACCGCGTCTGCCCGATCCATCGGCGCACCGGCCATCTGCATGGCAACCAGGGTGTTGGTGAAGGTTGGGGCGGCCGGATTGTTGGCGATGGCCAGGATCTCGGCACGGCGCAGCTCGATAGCTTCCAGAACAGCCGCGCGCAGCTTGGCCGCCGTCACCTTGTCCCAGGGCGGCACCCCGCCGAACGGCCCGGCCCATGGTTGCAGCAGTTCAGCCCGCGGCGTCTGGTCCGGAAGAACCGCGCGGGCGATGGCCGCGTCCGCGGCGAGCGAAGTCGGCGAGGAGCCGACGGCCGTCATGGCTCCCGCTGTAGCGCAACCGGTTAGGGCGAAGAGGCTCGCGCCCCCGATGAGGACATGACGTCTATGCATGGTCGCTCCGTAATCTGGATTGTGTCTGATGGGCCACCCTAGGCCTATTGCGCCTGACCGTCACATGAACGGAGCGTTATCTTGAATATTGGACGCGGCCGGGCCGGGCGGCTAAAGGCCGCACCATGGCGATTGGCGTATTCGACTCCGGCGTGGGTGGACTGACGGTTCACCGCGAACTGACCCGACGGTTTCCCCGGCGGGACTTCATCTATCTGGCCGATCAGGCCAATGCCCCATACGGCGGCCGCGACGGCGAGGACATCGTCGATCTGACCCGCGTCGGCTGCGAGCGGCTGTTCGAGGCCGGGGCCAGCGTCATCGTTCTGGCCTGCAACACCGCCAGCGCCATCGCCCTGCGCCGGCTGCAGCAGACCTGGGTGCCCGAGGCGCGCGCGCGCCATGGCCGCCCGATCAATGTGCTTGGTATCATTGTCCCGACCATCGAGGCCGCCACCGGCCTACCCTGGGCTTTCGAGGCCGAACGTTCGGAGCGGTTCGGGGGCGAGAAGATCGAGGCCATCGACGTCACCGGCGTGTTCTGCACCGCCGCCACGGCCATGAGCCGAGTCTATGAGATCGAGATCGACAAGCGCCGCGAGGACCTGGCGGTGTTTTCCGAACCGTGCCCCGGCCTGGCCGGCCTGATCGAACTGGGCGCGCCGGCCGAAGAGCTGAAGCTGGTCGTCGATGACCATGTCGACGCCCTGCGTCGCCGCATCGGCCGCCATCCGGACAAGGCCATTCTCGGCTGCACCCACTATGAGATCGTCGCCGACCTGTTCGCCGCGGCCCTGCCGCCCGGCACGCCGGTGATCCACCAGCCGACCGCGGTGGCTGACGCCCTCGAACGCTATTTCCTGCGCCATCCGGATTATGATCTGGGGTCGGACGGCCGGCGCGACTTTCTCACCTCCGGCAAGGCGGGTTCGCAGTCGAACCTGGTCGCCCAGTTCTGGGGCGAACCCTTGACCTTCGACCCGGCCTGACCTGATGGGGGCCGTTGCGCGGCGCCTTCGCTAAGCCGAAACCGGCGAACCCTGAGGACCGACGTCCCGACCGCCGGTCTGGATCCAGAGCTCGGCCAGCACCAGGTTGGGGATCCAGCACAAGAACGATATCGCGCGATAGCCCTCGACGAACGCCAGTCCGGTCAGGGGGATCATCGGCAGCATCAGCCGCAACGTCACCGCCGCAAAGGTCAACGCCAGACTGCGGATCATCCAGCGCCGGTGCGCGGCATACTGGCCGGCGACGGCCA
>TARA_R110001606_G_scaffold104738_3_pt1 | contig 32551 bp, 20 predicted proteins | sample TARA_R110001606 | Tara Oceans TARA_R110001606 (sample SAMEA4398315) | marine metagenome | biome: Polar Biome; feature: [SRF] surface water layer (ENVO:00010504); material: water (ENVO:00002006), including particulate matter (ENVO:01000060) such as... | depth 5 m
ACTGGCTAAATTAGTTCCTCCATGCATTTCAGCCCCTGTCGCGTATACAGTATCGTTTAACGGTTCTGTCATCATCGTAACCCAATTGGTTTCCAATATTTCACAATCATCATGAAATATAGCTATATATTTACTTTTTGATTCCTGCACCCCCCTATTAAAAGCTTTAGGTAAATGGTGTGGTTCTGATTTTACAATTCTTATATTTTTATTTGTTAAATGAATATTATCTTTTTCAAAATCATCAGTTCCACTATTATCTATAACAATAATTTCTACATCCCACCCATTTAAATGTTGTGTAGTTTCCAGTATACTAGGTATGGTCCTATTTTTAACAAAAAAATCATTAAAAGTGTTTATTATTATACATGAAATACTATTCTCCATTTTTACCATCCTTCTTTAATACACTTAATGATATATTCTCTTTCTTCCTTAGTTAACCACCAACCAACTGGAATACATATCATATTATTTACCAAATTATCTATATTAGGTAATTTAGTTTTATATTCCTTTACACAACTATGCTTATCGTTTCTTTCGTGAATCCTACTTACAATTATACCTTTATTTTTCATCATCTCTATAAACTTCTTTTGTTTATTTACCTTAAGAGTGTATACCCAATATGAGGACTCATTTTTATCATTATTAAATAATTCTACATTTTTTACATGTTTTAGTTCTTTGTTGTAGTATAAAGCGTTTTCCTTATGTTTATCTATAATAACTTGTATGTGTTTTAGGTTACTAAGTCCTACAGTTGCACACACATCATTCATATTGAATTTAAATCCCCATTCGGTGATATCACTCTCGCACCTAAAATCTTTGTTGTTATCCTCTCTATCTATACCATACCATCTTAATAATTTAGCTCTCTTATATAACTTATTATCTGGTAGTATTAAACAACCACCATCAATACTTGTTAAATGTTTTATAGCTTGAAAACTATATACTACAATGTTAGAATGGTTCGTATTTCCTATTTTTTTACCTTTATAGGTGGACCCAAATGAATGTGCAGCATCTTCTATTACCATAGGTCTAAACCCATATTTATCTTTACACCTATCTTTTATCTCTTCCACCCTATCTAAATCTATTGGTGTACCACCCCAATGTACTAACACTATAACCTTTGTTTTCTCGGATAATTTAGACTCTAAATCGTCCAAACATATATTACAGGTAGTTTCGTCTACATCTACCCATTTTATTTTTAATCTATTTGCTAATATTGGCCAATTAGTTGCGGTACATGTAAGTGGGCATGTTAATACCTCATCACCATCCTCTAAACCAGGCCATTCACTTAATCTAGAGGAGGATTTATAGGTTGTTTCTACTACATTGAATGGGGTTTTTAAAAGATGTAAAGCAAGATGTAGTCCTGATGTAGCAGAATTTAAAGTTATTAAATTATTATTACCAAAATAATCTTTTAACTTATTTTCAAATTCTACGACCTTTTTACCTTCACCAATAAATCCTGACATTAAAACTTTAGTGACATTAGTTGGAGCTTCGTCTGACATAAAAACTTTAAATAAGGGTATTGTGGGTGTTTTATTCATTAGTGTAAGTTATTTTAAATTGTTTTTCTAGCGTAAAATCAGTGCATTTATTACATATATCAAACCCACCACATGTTTTTTGCATTAATTTCTTTTTTTCCATCATATCTGTTATATTATTTTTATCTATATTATCTATTATATTTTTAGACTCCACATCATGGCAGCAAGATAGCATATCACCATCACTAGATATAAAATTCATATCACTAAATATTTTACAATTCTTAAACTTTCGGGTCCCATCTTTATCCCATCCCGGGTATAAATACACACCCCCTCTAGTGTGTAATGAACCAAACTTATACTTAGTTTTATATTTTTTAATATTTTTATAATACCATTCCATAAACTTTTTTTCTTCCGACTCTTCTATGAGGTTGTGGTCTCTAACCCAATGTATTTTTAATCTAGGGCCTATAAGTTTTGCGGTTTCTATTATTTTCTCTTGTACTTTTTTATGTGATAACTTATAGATGGATTCGTAACTATCCCAACCTGACATACTAATTTCTATTTTTAAATTTTCTACTAATGGATTAGTTATAAATTCTTTAGTTAAAAGGTGTCCGTTAGTTACTAGTGTAAAAGAATATTTATCTATATTTTTTATGCTCTCTATAAAAAATAATATTAAATCTTTTCTTATTAAGTTTTCCCCCATACCACAAAAATATATCGATATTTTAGAGTTTTGGGATAGTTTGTCTAGTTGAGTTACTAGTGTTAGTATTTGTCCCTTGGTCATTACTGATTGGCTGCGTTTAACCCCACCTGTGGATTGTGGACAAAACGTACATTTTGCGTTACATGGTGAACATAATTCTACCTCAAAATAATGAGTTTTAACCCCCCCAGTAATAAACCAAACTATCACATTGTAAAGAAAACCACCCAATAATGATAGAATATACCTAAATAGCTCCTGGACCTTCGTCATCTTTTGATGTTTTATTTTCTTCGAACCATTCAATAATTGCGTTTATAGCCCATACTGAACCACTTGCTAACATACCGTCAAAAAATATATTAGTATAGGGTATGGTCACTAGTGACGCGGTTGGTGAAAAGAATGTGAGTGAGAAAAAGAATCCTACCCATGTAGATGTACACATCATACATTGTACTAAATCCCCAAAAAATTGTGAATGTTTAATTGTCCATTCTCTTAATTTTTCAAATATACTCCCAAATACAATAATTTGAGACATTCCGTAAGCTGCTAAAATCCAAATAAGTGTTTCCATAATTTTAATCTAAATAAGTGTCGTCTAAGTTTGATGATTTCATATATTGAGCTCTTCTGTTTACAGTTACTTTTTTAAAGTGCTCAAGAATGTCCTCTTGTTTTTTTAATTCTATTTGTTGTTCATTAATAGTTTTGTCTTTATCTAATAATTCATCCTGATATGTTTCTAGTTGGGTTAATAATTCCTTATTGTCAATCTCTTTTGTTATTATTTTTTCTACAATAACTTCTTTCTCTACCTCCACTATTACTTCTTTTATAACTTCTTTCTCTACAGGTATTTCTTGAATCTGTGATTTGGGGAGGAATGGTGCTACTCCGTATTTATCTAATGTAAACCCATCTTTAGTACATTTACCTATAAAATCTTCTACACCCTCAATTTCATTAAGTTCACAATACTCTTCAAATTCTTTTCTTAATCTTTTATCCATTTATTAATATTTCTTTTTCGTTTTCAATATCTTCAATATCTGTTATTCTAAAGTTAAGATATGGTTTTGGATTATCAAGCTCAAAATAATTATACTTATTATTTTTAACATTATACACCCCATATCCGTGTTTATTTATGCTTTCCCCAAAGTTTTGACATATCATTGAGCCAATCATATATGCTTTTTTATTGTTAGGTATTTTATAAGTTTGTCTTTTGTGGATGTCACCAGCTAAAACTAAATCACAACCATCAAATCTATCTATACTATAACCATCATTAAATATAAATCCAGCGTCATTAGATGACCCTTCAATCATTCCATGAAATAATCCTATTTTTAAAGTTTTGTCATTTGGTATGTCCGGGCTTGCATTATGTGACCTTAATGAATAAACACACCATGTAATATTATCATCCTTGTGACACCCTCGGTCTTTGTAGTAAACTATATCATCATTATTAAGACTTTCTACAATCGGAGTGATTGCGTCTAACCTATCTATATTATTTTCTAAAAAATCGTGATTACCTATAATGTAGACACATTTACAGATTTTTGCGGTTTCTACCATCCACCAAGACATCAGTTTTATTAATTCTGGTGTCATTTGGTTTTTGGAGTGTACTAGGTCTCCACTAAACACTATTCGGTCTGGTTTAATTTTCTTCCATTGCTCCAACGCTTGTTCCAAAATATATTTATCTCTACTATGTTGTTTATATAGTTTTAAATGTAAATCAGAATAATGTATTATATTTTTAATCATGCTTTCTTATCATCTAATATACTCTCCGTAAGTCGTTCACAAACATACATAAAGATAGCAAATATTGTAAACACTATAAAATCTGTTATAAACAGATACAAACCTATTGCTAGGAATGATAGTAACATTATTACTTTTGGGAATTGTACTATTATGCTATAAACCACTCTCCCTACCATACCTGTATTTTTTACAGATTTACTAACAATTTCTTTGGGTATGTAATTCAATAGAGTTCCAATCTTAGGACCTATTATAGCCATAAATATAAAAATTCCTGCCGCTAAAAGACCCATAGGATGACACCTAATCAGGAAATACCATACCGCAACTAATGTTTGTATGGTTAAAATAAAATTTTTTTTATTTTTAAAAAGATTCTTTATCTGTGAAATTCCTAGACATTCCCAACATATATTATTTTTAAGTCTAGCTTTGATTACATAGTCATTTCCGTATATTTCTTTCATTAACACCACTCTATGGTTACCGTCTCTTACTTTATATAATAACTTTCTACCATCTTCATATCTATTATGTTTTCGGCTCCCGCCGTTTTCTGTTGATTTGAGTTTCTGCACCCAAATATACCCTTTAAAGTGATTTTCGGGGTTATACCCTTCATCCTCTAGTGATTTTTTCATTACATCCCAAGCATAATAGTCTTTTTTATGTGTCCTATCATACGCCTTTTGATTTATAACTAATAGTTCTCCTAATTTTACATCAACATATTCGTCCTTGTATAATTTATTTTCTTTAAATCCTAATTTATCTAATTTATTTGCCTCGTTTTCACTCATAATCTATTTAACTTTTATTGTTCATAATTTTTAATATATCATCTCTAAAATCATAACATTTAATAACTTTATAGGTCTCGTTATTTTCATTAAACCATACGATATATGAATCACCTAGGTTAAGGTTGGTGTTTCTTTCTACAATTAATCTATAGAAAGATAGTTGTAATGAATAAGTGTTTAATTCACAAACATCTAAATTTGATATGGGTTTTTTAAACTGTTGCCATTTATTATGTTTTTTCATGGCTTTATTTGTTTTCCAATCCCATATCTCTATATTCCCCGATTTTTCATTTAAAAATAATTGGTCAATCATTCCGGTCACACCCCATTCTTCGTCTCCAACCACTACCTCAGCTCTTACTGGTAATAACTTACCGTGAGAATCGTCATAAAACTTTTTAAACATCTCTATTAATTTAAAGACACCTTCTTTACAGTCCAACATCTTATCTACACCATCTAATATTTTTGTTATTCTATCTTCAGGAAATGGGAAGACTTTATTCGTTAAATAATTCTCCGCAAATTCGTGAAATGCAGAACCACGTTCACAGGCAAAATCAGCTTTATATTTCCATTCGGTTAATATTTCCTCTTTAGTAATCCCCCTTTCATCTGCTTTTTTTTGTGACCAAAATTCTTTATCAAATGGATGTTTATAATCACCTATGATAGAAGTGACAGATTTGGTTTTTACTCCGTTCATATAATATGCGTGATTTTCATCATGAAATTTTATATTGTTAAATTTAGATAATTCTTTTGTTATTTTCATCTTATAGTAATGTTATTTCTTTTTGGGTTGCTATCCCACCTAATTCACCAACATCTTTATCTTTTGGTAATCTTATTAGTTTAACTTTATTCATTAATTTTCCACCTTCTAGTTTTCTATATAATTTTTTAGAGTCTTCCCAGGCATCACCATCTAAACAAATTATAATATTTTTTTCTATTTTATCATATAATGTAGTCCATAATTTATCACTTACACTTTTTCCTAATATCGGAATAGAATTCTCAATAAAAAACATATCAAAAACACCTTCAACTAAGTATATATTTTTATCCCACTTTATTAAATGTTCGTTAAATATTATTTTATCTTTTTCTGCTTCAGGATTTTTATATTTATTTTTATGGTTAACATATGACCGGGATACAAAATAATTTAATTTATTATCCTTGTCGTAAGATGGGACTATAATTCTACCACTATATGTCCCACTGGTAGCATAGCCTATATTATATTTTTCTATAATATCATCATTAACACCTCTTTTTAGGAGATAATTATAAGCTTCTTTATATGGAATACTTAATTTTATACCATCTTTAAAATTTATATACTCATCCGGAAGTCTTACTTTTTCATATTTTTTTTCTGTACGTTTAATAAAGTCACCACCTATTAGATTCCATGTATCCTTAATTCTTTTATTCCCCCATTTATTAAATAACTTATTAAGTGAACCGTGAGTTTCCATAGTCTCAGAACATGCCCAACATTTATAAACACCCATATAATAGTTGACCTCAAAATTTCCTTTTCCGTCTCCATTATTTAATTCTTTTAAATCGTATGAACATACTGGACAATCAAAAGATACCTGTCCTTTGTTTGGGTAGTGTGAATTTTCTTCACCTAAAACTTCGTGTAATAATTCTAGTAGTAGTATTGGGTCTTCCATATCAGAAATATATGGAATATTTAGATTAAAATCAATTACCAGATATTATTCTTATGCATCTGCCCTAACACACAAGCATAAGCATCACACATATCGTAATTTTCTTTCTTTAAGGTATTGTTTCTAGTGTACATCCAACTTAAATGAGCTTCTTTATCTGAAACCTTTTTCCAAATTAGATGTTTTTTATCACAACCTTTTTCATGAGCACCAAATAACACCTTTTTACCTTTTTTATTTTCAGTATATAATTCTGGAAAAGCGTATTTTCTAGAATCGTAAGTAGAGATGAATTCTGGTAAGATATCTAATACGTCATATATAATTCTAGTAATAAAAGAATTGTATCTCATTAAAGTAGCGACGGTTCTAATATTGTTTGAATTTATTAGTGGTTCTTCTATAATAACTTTTGTGATTCCAAAATTAGTATAATCAATTATTTTATCTCTAAATTGGTCGGCCTTTGCCATCATCTCTTCTAGCTTGGTATCTGGGGTTGGTTTAATTTTAGGTGAAAAGTGGGTTAATTCGAGTAGTTCTTGGGTTTGCATATCAAATAATGCCCAACCTATTGTTTTGGTTGATACATCTAGACCTAATACTTTTGGGGTGTTTCCTATTTTTGTCATCTAAGACAAATATTAGTATTTCATAGTCAAAGTCAAGCGTACTGGTGTGTTTTTACCTTTTTCTATAGGTTCATTTGGGTATCCTATAGCTAATAAATTATCTTGCCCATCATACAACCCTATCTTAGTTATAAATAAGGAAGCGACATCCGACATGTCCCAGATGGCGTCTACTTGCCCAAAAGGTGTTTTATATTGCATTCCCGTATCATAGCCACCAGCACCGTAATATGGTGATTCTGCCGGTGAAGCTGTCTGATTTTCTGTTACATAAAATTCACCTGAATCCGCTACTACATTAATAGTTAAAACCCATTCTTTTTCAAAAGAATAATGAACAGATGATGCAGAAGTTCCAGCAGTAAAATATAATTGTGTGAACCCCGTTGACCCTGTAACATGAGATGGATAAAAAGTTGTCCCATTTTCAGTACCACAACTAAAGCAGAATCTACTTACTATTTCTGGGTCAGTAATAACATAAAATCCTTTATCTAAATATGCTATTCCAACAGGTAAATCAGCACTTTGTGCATAAGCTTTTGGTTGGTTAGATGATGATACCACATCTGTAAATCTAAAATTATCTGTTCCTCCATCTGTATACCCATTTAGTATTACATTTTGTTGCCAACCGTCTGTCCAACTGGTGATACTGGTGTTGGTAGATGCTAATGTTGGTCTTTTTATTCTATCACTAAATAAAAATGCTATATTTGAACTGGCTAGACTTGGTTGTCCTACTACAGCCCCTCTAAGTATAGGGTTACCAAAATAGGATGCTTGAGTTGAGTTATCTGAAGCAAATGGTTGTGGTTCATAATATGAACTATATAGTGTGTACCCACTATTTGCAATATCAGGCATTCTAAATTTTATTGCCCTACCGTCCATTGTTTCCCCATAAGTACTTGCCCCAACACTTACAACAATAACATCATCTTGACTTAATCCGCTCATACCATTCGCGTACCATGTTGAAGTGTATGATTGTGTTTGTGCACATGTAGTAGGTAAATTAAATGAGGTGTATAAATTAGAAAATGCTCTACCGTTATCGGGTGCTCGTTGAGCGGCCGTAAAAGTTAGTGATGTTCCTGATGCTGTAGACCAACCATTATTACTAAATGGTACTAATACCACCTCTATTGTTTTATTCTGTTTTTCTATCTTTTTAAATTTTCCCATTTTAAGACCAAATTTTAGTATGATTATTAAGACTTAACGAAGTTTTACTAGACCCACACCATAGTTTTACCATATGATAAGGGCTTGCATCCGTATTAAGTCTATCGTTATTACCGGAACCAGGAAATACCTCTTTCTTAGTTAATCTAGGATTTTTATCGTAATTAACATAAAAAACTTTACCCCTACTAGGTGCGGTAGCTAATGAAATGTATTTAGAGCCCTTGTAGTTTGCACTATATTCTCCAGGTGTCCCAAAAAATTTAAGACCATCAGGTACTAATACTTTGTCCTTATATCTAGTTCCGGCACCATGATTTACCACATCTATATACACTAAACCTTTATTTTCAGTAAAGTCTGAATTCTGTCTATACCATTGTAATGATTTTGTATCCATATTAGTTTGTTTGTTTTACTTCTTGTCCGCTTATTAGTTTTCTAAATAATTGTTTTCCAGTATTTGTTTGCCAATTATGAGTACCTCCAGTAGTGTACCCAAACCCTCTTGGGTCATTAGAATAACTACTTAAATCTTCTCCAGATTCACCATAAAATCTAAATTCCGCGTTATCATATAGTGTATAATAATTTTGTGAAGATGTATTTTTATATAATATAGATTCCGTAATTGCTTTTTTATTAAACTTAAAGTTTACTGTAACTTTTAAAGGTGCCGCGTCTGCATTTCCAAGTGACTGTACTGTCCATGTTACTGGTAATGAAAAATTATAAGCACTTATACTTGACCCACTCAACCCACCTTTAAATCCACCACTGTAAGTGTTAGTTTTCCAATAACTGTTTGATTGTGAAGCTACCCCAATAAACATATTATCTGCCATTTTTAACATTCTAGTTAATAGTGTATAATAAGGGTCTTGTCCTGATGATACTCTGTTAGCTGTAGTTTGTTGACCCCCATCTTTAGATGGAAATACACTAAAATATGGTGCTGCAGATTTAAAACCTGAATTAACTGTATTCCAATTAGAACTATACTCTAATTGTCCAAACATAAATCCTGTTGTGTCTGAATCATGTGTTGTATCTGTTACCTTAATACCTTGTTGTCCTTTTGAGTTTATAGTTATGTAGTCTCCGTTTTTCTCTGTTAATATTTTTGGTGGTATAGGATAATATGTTGGACTTAAGTCACTAGTTGCCACATTTAGAACTAATCTAGCTGCGGGTATAGTGGTAGATATATTGTCATATCCCTTGTTTGTTAATTTCTCTATTTGGATGGTGGATTCCATGTCTACCGTTGGTATCCAACCTAAATGGGTATTTTTCATGTCACTAGGTACATCAGTCCACCCATTTAAAGTGTTATTCATAATAAATTGTGGGTATGGTACACTACCTGTTTGGTTCCAACTATTAATACCACCACAATTTAAGTATCCCCAATCAAAAGCTCCTAAACCTAAACATGCGGCACCAGTCCCTCTAATATAACCATTATTCGAATTATTTAATCCTGGTGTAAAAAATAATGAAAATGGTGAAGCTTGTTTAATACCTTTTAAATTAGTACCGTCAAATTCTAATCCTGTCTCGTTACCATTAGCGTTATTCCTAATAAATGCACCACCCGCTAAAACCAATGAATTATAATAATCATAATCTTTTTCCGATATAAGTCTAACTGGTTCAACATTTAATTTGGTACCATCGTATACTTTTATAGAATCCCATATTTCCGCATAAGTACCTATACCATATTCACTCATACGTTCTAAAAACCCTAAATAATCACCTTTAGTTTCCAGATTCAACTTATTATTATAATACGTCTTGACTAATGCTTCTATAGTCGTTGGACTTGTTGATAGTATGTCTTTGTGGTTAGCAACATATCTAGAACTTAGTAATTTGTAAAAAACAAATAGGTCGTGTACATAAAAGTCTATAACAACTGTATCTCTATAATATTTAACGGTACCGTTTTGTTGTTTCATACCCATAGCTAAAAACTTAGTTGGTGTGGACACTACCGATGTGGATTGTGGTGAGTGCCAAATAATGTCTCTCATTTTATATCCGTCATTTATTGCTGTTCTAAATGTGGTTTTCTGTCCGGTAACTCCCGGTATAAATCCATTTTGTGATGTAGTGTGTGCCTGTGTATTTCTATAGTCAATATCACTATCAGAAATTGCAAACTTACTAAACAAATTAGTTAGATTACCTGAACGTATAATACGTTCTCTACCAAAATCAGTTAATTGTAAATTTAATGTAACACTCGATGCGCTTGTTGCAAATCCCATATTATTATCTTCTTTTTATATAATTATCTAATTATCTAGTTTATTTTATATACATTTGGTACAATCTCCTGTACAGGGAGATTCATTACCTAATCTATCACATAACATACAGAAAATATCCGTATCGTTACAATATTCAAATGGTTTATAATTTAACCCACCAATACAACTATAAAGTAAAAATAAATCTTTTACATCTACTATCCCATCACCATTAAGGTCTCCCATAAGTTCTTCTCCTGGGTCAGCTGTAGAACCCATAAAATTAATTAACAATTTACAATCTTCAATATCTACCACCCCGTCACCATTTAAATCAGCACAAGCTGTACAAAATGAAGGGTAAAATGATGCTACTGAATCTCCTACTGTCCAACAACCACTAAATGTTCCAGCTAAAGGTTCTTTAATTTCTCCTTTTTTAGTTGGTGGTGTATATTTTGCCCAAATAGTTGAAACATCTGGATTGAATCCTAATGTGGTATCATAGGTCTTTATCCTATTATCTTTAATCTTCACACTTGGGCCCGCCATTACTGGTGAAAGTTCTCCAAACATAACTTCAGTAGTTGTAGGTATCAATCCTCTACTATCTGGTATATCGGTAAAGCAACCATCACTAAAACCACTTACACCTGTCTGACCACTACAACTTCCACTACCCACAAATTTTCTATAATCTATATCATTATCTGATAAACCAAATTTTTGTATAGCGTTATAAAGACCATCACCAGAAGTTAATACGCTTTTACCGTAATCTGAGAGATACAATCTAAATGTATTTCCGGACATAACATTATTATTTAAATCTAAATAACCCATATTAAAAGTCTATACTTATTACAAATTGTTGTGTTGAGTCTCTGGCAACTGGTGATTGTAACTTAGCAATTACCATTAAATCTGGAAACCCATTTTCATTATCATATAACCCAATTTCAGTTATTTTTGGTGTGGTTGTACTTCCGGGATTAGCGTTATTATACTCTACAAAAGTGGGATTAACAGAATCGTTAAAGTCACCACTTCCCAATTGTACTATATGTCTCATTTCATATATCGTTGCCATTATATCGGTCTCTAAAGTTCCATATAAGAAATATTCATCACCAAATTGTAAATTAGTTGTATCATTAGTCGCAGGCATGTCAATATAATCATTTAATGTATACCCACTTAAAACCGCGTTACAACCCGTGTCGGTATCATTACCTGTAACATAAAATGTTGAGGCTACTAGCTTTGCTGCGGTAATTGCAGCACCTATAGTATGATTTTTAATATCTTTGGTTGCGTCTTTAAAGTTCCAAGCTCCTGGTAATACTAGTCCTCCGTTTGGTACGATTTGCCACATAATAAGTAATCTATTGGATTCAAACCCTACACCCCCATTTGCAGATAAATCACCTAAATATGGGAATTCTGGACCAAAGTTAAGTGCAACGTCAAATAAATTTTCAGTTCCATTATATTCTTCATAAACATAATAATTACAATGTAAACCAGTAAGTCCAGCGGTAGAGTCTGCTAACATATAGGTTATATATATTTTATCAGCGGCGGTATTAATTACCCCATTTGTACACCCAGTTGGTGCGTGACAAACTCCTGCTGCTATTTTACTTGTAGATGGTGCTGGAATTGTATAACTTCTATTAGACTTATAAGACATAGCTGCTAATAATTCTTGGTCATCAATTACAATCATTTTATAATCTGGAAATACCTTTCCAACTACATTAGGTGTTGCAACTGTAGTACCTGTACCTATATTATCGTCAGTCAAAAACCAATATCTTAAACCGTCATCATTCATATTTGTGTTCTTACTGGACATCATCACATTCGGTGTCGCGTTATACATACTGTTTACAGGTGGGTCAACATAAAATGTTTGGCCGTATACCGTCTCGTTACCTAGTCCTGTTCCGGTACCTGAACCGTTTTGATTTTTCTTATGCCACATTAACCATGGTAAATGTAATTTAAAGTTTTTTGCTTCTCCTATAGTATTACTTCCAAATCCTTGTTCTTTAAGTGCAAATTTTTCACCATAAAAGTCTGTGCTGCTCCCGTTAGTATAATGAAGTATTCCAATACATTTTTGGTCTTCGGGTAAAACTACTCTAGTATTGTCTTCTGAATCAAAATACCATGTTCCTCCAATTACATTTGGGTGGTAGGAATCGGTCATTTGATAACTAAATGCCTGTCCATCATTGCTTTCATACCCCAAATATTCTTTAGTCCCACAATATCCACTTGAACCGTATCCGTTCACATTTTCAAACCCTGAAGTAATCCCCGCAACAGTATGAGTCCAATTTATATTCATATTCCAAATCTTTGTGTCATTAGTTGCTATACTACAACAATCATTAAAAGATAAGGTATCGTCACACCAATAAGATGTTGTACTACTTAAAGAATAAATGCTAGACCTTACCATTGGTCTATTGGCGACTGCCGGATAAACTCTTATTCTAGCACACCCAGTTAAACTTTCGGAGTTATAGTCTGGAATCTTTCTATCTAAAGTTAAATTAAGTGGTGTGGAGCTTGTACTGCTAGTATTTCCCGCAATTACTTGGTAGAATAATGTTTGTGATGCTGCACTATAGTTTAATATTTCACAATCTCCAGCATAAGTAGCGTTTTTAAATTCCCAAGTTATGGAGATTAAATCACCATTTACTGGGGCATATTGTTGTGGACCACAATCTGCACTAAATATATGTATAAGACTAGTACCTGTCATCCCAGTACCACAGATTCTCCAATTTGAGGATAGGGTATACTGACTATTGGTTTGGGCTGAATAATATTTATACCCTCCGTTTACAGGTGCGAACCCTGCATTATATTGTGGAAGTTTAAAAAACCCTCTTGCGGTTGCCGTATTATAAACTTCTTGTTCCTGGTGTTGTGGAATAGTAGGCCCAAAACTAGCTGAAGTACCTAACCCCGCTACACCACCAGCTAATGGATACTTGATGTGTCCTTTATTTTTTTCTGGAACAGAATTTAAGTTTTGAGCGTTGTGTTCTGCTTGTAAAACATTTAATGAAGGATATGCGGTTGGTAATTGGTTATAACAATTATAACAAACCTCACTATCTCCTATCTGATATAGTGATATGTTTAATTTACCTTCAGATAATTTTTTTCTACCTGCATCGGTTAATCTAGCTACAATTGCTCCTTGTGTACTGTTTTTAATTATATAACTCATAATCTTTTCTTTATTTATAAATATATTTTATATCCTTTTTGGACATTAGTCTTAAGAATAGAATACATCGTCCGATATCACGAAACTAACCCTATCGGTTTGTGACTCTGTTGTTATGGTTTCTCCATTAATTAATGGATACTCTCTCCTTATTAACACATCATAATAATATGTATTTGGTTTTGGTGTTTTTAGTGTAAAATTGGCGTTTATTAGACCAATAGTATCAATACTAAGCTCTTTAATGGTTTCTTGTATTTTATCTCCATTACCATTAAAAAGTCTAACTACTATTTTTTCTATTAAGTTGGTTGTTTTGAAGTAGGTTACCGGGATTACTGGGTTCTTTATATTTATATAAGATATTATATCATATATAGTTCTATAAAATAACGCTATCGCATCATTACTCTGATAAGTAGAAGTATCTTTTAATAATTGTATTCTATTCTCCCCTACTTTTTTATAATCTTTATTGTTATATAAAAGTGCTCCATTTAAAGCTATACCGACACCACCTGATGATTGTTTATCCAAATTTATAAAATAAAACCCGTCTGATTGAAACATAGTGGATTCTGATGATGTAGATACCGTACCTGGAATGGTAAGAAATTGGGTATACGAACCTCCTGCTGAATCAAACATATATTGTATCTTATCTCCATTTTTTACTGTCTGTCTGTGAAAACGTACAGTCCTAGCTTCTGGGGCCCATAGATAATCACCACTTCTACCGGCTTGACCATCATGTGTACCTCCTGACGCACCATTTGTCAACATAACACCATTAGCTGAAACTGCTGGTTGACTGGTTGGCCGACTATCGAATGTGTAAGTGTGTGTCCACGATGAATAGGGTGATGGGTTAGAAAGAGTAACAGTGTCCCCTGTAGGAGCTAAGGTTACTAATTCATTTACAATTCTTAATGTTGGTGTGTATGCTGCAGTTGTAAAGGTATTTAAATTTAAAGTTGGTATTTGAGGATTTTTAACTATAACCATATAATAATCTGTCTTATAGTTAATTTTCTTACTAGGTGGGTATATTGCACTATCTATCCAATTCTCCCCATAACTTAATTTATCTTTAGTTAAAAAGCTTGGTCTTACTATAAACTCCCAAGATGTGTCTGTAGACAAACCACTAAGGTGTAGTGGGGTTACCCCAACAAATACTTTATTACCTGTTTTTGATTGTGTTATACTTGGTAGTGTGTCTATAATTGCTTCGTAGTCTGGTGCGGTCGCTACCTCTTCGGTTTCAAATATATATGGGTAAACTCTAAATTTAGGATACGTATTACCAAATAACATTTCACTATTATCACCACCGAAATAAAATGTAACGTTAGTTGTTTTTTGTGTTGTAATATTATAAACAGGTAATGCGGGTAGATTACCCTCTATAGTTGTTAGTCTAGTACTAGGCGTAGCTAACCCCACATTACTAATTGTAGGTTGTGGGTAAGTTTGCATTTGTACTTTTATGTTAGGTCGAACTGTAGGCACACCATTATTACAATGTAAGTAGGTTTGGCAATTTCTACTTGTAAGTGTATTAAGGGTGGTTGCTGTTGTTGCTGTAATAGTTGTTGTGGTTGATGGTCCTGATAAATTTGACTTGAACTTCATATGGTACCAACTTGTTCCTGGTTGTGAACCTTGCCAAAAACCTACCCTTCCTGGGGTATTAAATTTTAAAAGTGAGTTATTGTCTGAATAACTGGGTGCCGACCCACTATTACCACTCCATGTTAGGGAGTTTAATATGTCAAAATTAATATCATACACTGCATTGTAGGGTCTTGCGTCACCAATTGACCCGTCTAATGGGTCGGTAAACTCAATCTTAAATTTACTATTATTTCTAGTTATTCTTAATCTTATACCTTCTAATGTATTCCAATTTACCCCACCTGGAATCGCACAGGTAGTACCACTATTTGCTAAAATTGTTGATTGTCCATAATCTCCTGCACTTGCAGTGATACAACCACCATTACAATTTCTGGTTATTAATTGTGTTGTTTTATTAAATCCATATGCTGAAGATTGGCTATTATTTGATATTATGGCCCTCCCCCTTGAGGTTGCCATATTTAATGATAGGTTATGTCTTACCCCGACAGGTCCATATTGCCCTAGAGTGTCTTTAAATGAATGCAAGACTACTGCTATGGTATCGTTATCTCCACTAACAGAATTTAAAGTTAGTTCCCACTCATAACTGTTATATGGACACGCACTAATCATTCCAGATGATTGTGAATTATTTTGCATAGAGTAGAACTTCCTATTAGCTCCACCAATAATATTACTTGCTAAAACAATTGTTCCCGCTGAAGATACTGTTCTGTCATTACTAGTTAAATCTCTATTACTAATTCCATTGGTTGCACCTGTACAATTTGACGCTATGGGGTTACCTCCTCTCCCATAATTAACGGTAGGATTTATGGTTAACCAACCTAACGTAGTAAATGGGGGATGGGTAGGCCATCTCATAACAAATTTGTTTATGTGGGTATTAAAGTAGAATTTACCAATATCTGTTGCTAAGTTCCCTACTACGGGTCCTACATTCCCACCTTCCTTCATAGCGGTAGAATATACACCTAAATACCAAGTTCCGTTATCGGTTAATCTATTTACGGAAGCTCCAGTATAAAACCATACTTTTGGGTCGTCATATAATATACTTCCGTCTAAGGCTAAACCACTATCCACATATCTATGTGATGCCCACGCTGGACCCCAACCGGCGGTAAAACCTATACTGTGTTTTGCCCAAGGTACAAAATTAGTCCATTTATTAAATAATGTAGGTATAGACCAACCACTATAACTTGGTCCACTATAATAATCAAACCCGGTGCACCCCTCTGTATATTCAACGTTATCTATGGTTGGGGTATTTTCTACCAGTGTTACTGTGTACATGGCATTATAAAGTCCCATAAAACTATGTGACGTGTCCGCGGAAGTACCGTAATATGTATCTATCAAACTACCGTCTTTTCTTAATTCATATCTATAATATTCACTTAATGTCTTAGCTGACACAACTTCTAAAGTACATGTTTTATTAGTGTCCGCAATACACGAATTATCACTTAATTTAGTTTCTATGGTTGGTTTTGTAAGTCCACTAACAACAAATGATGTACTTCCTGTATTACCACTTATATCTGTAAGAGTTGCTAGATATGTATTTTCACATAAATTATATATAGCAAAAGTATTAGCACTATAAGTAGTCATCCCACTCCATAATATACTATAGGGTGAAGTACCACCACTAACACTTAATTGGTTAATATAACCCGCACAAGTACCACTTAGTGTATGATTAATATTGTAAGTATTTAATATTATATTTCCGCTATTTGTTGGCATTATTTCATTATTTTATTTTATTCGTACGTATAATCATCATCTTTTGTATCTGAGGAGTCAGTTTTATCACCACAAGATTCGTCAATAGGAATACAACTTGATAAAACATCACACCAGTAAGTGTTTGGGTCGTCACAAAACTCACCTGTATCAGTTTGAGTACTTTCTGTTGTTGCGTCAGTTTCACTAATTGGAATCTCTTCTTTAATTTGTTCTATTTGTTTTTCGTATTTCTTCGGATTAATTGTTTTATCGTCTTTATCTATTGTTATAACTGTTTCACATCCAGCTTTACACGCTTTTAATGTCGTAAAATATGACATATACCCTAATCCTGGGGTATTAGCTGGTGTCTCCCAACACAAACCTTCTTTACAAAGCCACACATAAAGTGTTGGTTTCTTAATTTTTGGTAGGCATTTTCTATTGACACACCTTTCTTCTCTGGTACATTTAGGGTTACACCCTTTAGAATCTGGTTTTCTCTTCTCACATATTTTTTTACAGTCATCTAAAGACGTAAAAGACCCTTGTTTAGCCTTTCTACATTTTCCACTTAAACACGCATATCTTTTAGTTTTCCCTCTAGGTTCTCTTAAACAAAATTTACGTTCTGTTTGGTTCCAACTATCTTGTGGTTTGCTACAATCAATCTTATCATTAACCTTTTGGTCTAGACACTCTTTTTCACATTCTAGTAAACTTAAAAAGTTTCCATAGTCACTAACCACACACCCAATGTCACCTCCCACACATGTATACTTACAAGTGCCTTTATTACAATCTGATGAAGGTTCTGGTGGGTCTGTACCACCATCATCATTAACCATAATAGGAAGTACTCCTTTTGGTTTCATGGGTGTTACCATATCTAAAGCCTTTGCGTCGTCTTCACATTCATTAAGTAATACAGGTCTACATCCCTTCCCTAGCCTATCACAATATTCTCTAGCATATGTTACACATTCTCTACAAGTGCCAGCTTTAAAATCACTCATAATGTGAGAAACTCCGAATATAGAATCTACCACATCTGTTTGTCTAATATTTTGATTGCACTTACAATAATATTCACATTCTAAACTTTTTGGTAGCTCAAATTCACCACCACCTGAGCCTCCTACTATATTGATTTGTTTACCATTAATATTAATTTTCCTATCAATATTCACTACTTTCCATTTATCTGGTGTAGTTTTATGTAATATATCATAAGAAGTTATAGGTCGTTCAGGGGAACAAGGTTTATATAAATCACATTTTGGTGTTATCACAATATAATGAATTAAATTCTTCCCATAAATGGTTTTAAAATCATTAACGATAACATAAGATTGTTTTAATTGTGGGAAAGAAAATTCACATTGTGACCCAAAATCTGGATTATAAGAAGGTAAGTAAAATTTAAATACACCATCCACATTTATATTAGTCATTAAATTATCACTATCTTTTGTGAGGGTATAATCTTTTATATAATTTTGTTCTATTAGTCTTTGCCAATTATTAGTTGGTTTGTCTATCTTGGTATCCCATGTAAGTTTATTGTTTTTACCATTACTATCTAAAAATTGTAACTTATTGAATGTTCCTTGGTTTACTACTGGTGGTGTGATGGTTTCACACTTATTGTCAGTAATATATAACGTACCATCCATCTTAACCTCTTTAACACCATTATTGGTTTTCATTATGAAACCTTTAGATTTTACTGTTTGGTCAAAGAATAAATTTTTAGTAACGATATTGTCTGATGATTTTATGGCTCTGAACCAAGGTCTTTCTGTTGGTGTACCGTTAAATAATTTATGCCCTAGTCTTAGATTTACATAAGCTGTTCCTTTTTGTTTAGATGTGATTTCATAACTAACATCATAGACTAGCCTAATCACATCTTTAGCTTCTAAATTTATAAACCCTGTATCAACTTCTACCAATATTTCTTTTTCAAATATAGTAGATGCTGATGTACTATTTAGAACACAACTATTAAATGCTGTACCTGTTTTGTCCATGTTATTAACTTCTAGAGTTAAATATTCGTCCGCAATACCATCACTACTATTTCTTAAAACTCTATATTCTTCTAAAGTTGTAGTAACACCAGAACTATTAGTCTTTGTCAAGTACACTTTAAAATCAAAACCTTTTATCCCATTAACATTACTTCCTCTATCACCGGGATAATACTTATACCCTGTATCCATTACGGCTGTTGTAGTTTCTCCTACTCCAGCGTTAATTATTGAGGTGTTTATTAACCTTTTTATTTCATAGTCTGTTGAGGGGTAGGTTTTAGTCATTGCCGAATTATACACAGTTTTTAAATAGTCACACCATTTAGTATCCACGTAAGATAAATTTAAATAACTTTTATATGTAAACCTATAAGTCCCGTAAGTTTGAGCACTATATCCCATATAGTTGTCCATCACATTATTTATATATAATGATTTTTTATAGACCTCTGAAAAAGCGTAAGGTTTGTATTCCTGTGTAACATCACCAATCATAGGAATGTTTTTTCCTTTATTAAAATCACTTATAGGGATGGTTGTACTTCCGGACAGACATGAACCACTAAAAGTTAAATCGTATGTGTCAGTACTTGCAGAAGTATACCCAGAATACACACCATTAGGTGACACACCATTAGTTGTAAAACAAAAATCTGTACTGCTATTTTGGTCTATAGGGGTATATCTGAATAATTTACGTAACTCTTTTATATTTAATTCTTTGGGGTTCTTACCTGTATATATAATACTATCTTTACCTACATGATAATATCCTTTATAGTCTATCCCGTCTAACATATATTCCCCGCCTGATGTATGTAAACCAGTTTGTCTTCCTGCTCTCGATGTGTTTATTGCACTTCTTTTACTAGGACAAATTAATATATTATCTATATCCCCATCTTTAGTGTATGTAAATCTAACATCATTAAATTGATTTAATGATGTTCTTTTAATCCATTGGGTTATGTTGGTGTATGGCCTTAATACAGATTTTATAGTTCTTTCTCCCTCTACAACAGGATAGGTTTCTATATTACCTATTTGTTGTAATTTTAATTTCTCTTCAAAAGCTTTTAATTGTTCTTTGTTTGTGAAACTTAGGGACATACATTTATTAGTGGATGAAAATATTTTATTATTACGTATTTCATTCACCCAATCAACAACATGTATCTTTTTTCCGTTTACTATTATTGGTTTGCTTTCTTTTATGCCATAATCCGTAACGTCCCTACTAACATTATAAGGTATTTCAATAATATTATCGTAACCTAGATTAAAGTCTGTAAGATTTGCGTTTATAGTAAAAATATTTTGTACAGCGTACACATTACTTTTTATCAATTCGAGTGTTTCGGGTTGTATATTTTGTGGGGTTAATTGATTTTTATAGTCATATACTATTTCTTTAGAATTTAAACTCATACTATCTAACTTAATATATGTTGTTTCTAGTTTAACTGGTTGATTTGGTGAAGTAATATGTATCGGTACCTTAATATCTAAAATGTACCCTTCAAGCATAACTTTATCATCTACACCAAAACGTAACCCTAATGAAGTTATGTATTGTCCTCCAGATTCAATTAGAATGTCCATATCAAACGACATACCTCCTTTTATCGATTTTGAGGAAATAGCGGGTAATATCATTTGAATTGCATGTTTTTTATAGGCTTGTACTATTGGTAATTCTTTAATAGCTCCTCCATGTATTGTGTCATAGCCGTGTTGTGTTGTAGATATTCTATAATATTTATTATGAGACAGAAACGCTCCATACTTCCACCCTTTAATGGAGTTAAATCCGTAAACCCCCATATTATTTTTAAAAACTTCTAGTATTATTTCGGACTTATTAAACCTAATAGGACTCTTATTTTCAACTGTGATTGTACTTCCTTTTGGGGTGAACCTGAGAAACATACGTTCGTTGTTGTTTTCGGTTTTTGTAACTACTAACTCTACAGGGTATACGGTATCGTATACCATAGTGGCCCATTTTGCTTTTTGGGCATTAACATCACTTATATAGAATACAAAAGTTAACTTATCGCTAAGAACTCTAAAATCCACACTACTTCTATATATTTTATTATCCATATAATTAATATCTTTGTCTTATTCCTTTAAGAGTGTTATTAGTAATTTCATCTTTACCTAATGTATAATTAGTTACCCACCCTAACCCCTCTTGGCTATAGGGTTTTAAACCTTCTACATATAAAAGATTATTAGTAGCTCCTTGTTTTGTAAAGATTCCTTTGGATTCATATATAGGTTTATTTGAGTGGTATTCGTTAGATAATGTATTTGTTATCTTATTGATTAGTTTGCTACCTGTTGTAATTTTATTATTGATATCGTAATTTGATATATAACTAGAGAATGTGTTTATGGACCCTCCACTTATCATAGCTCTAAAATATAGGGATTGTGGTGGTGGGGGTGGCGGTGCAGACATACTCATAGCTGCTGTTCTTAACATTGGTGCTGGAGTAGATGTGTACCCACTTAATATATTATTAATAATTACGTTGGGGATGTATGGCATTGTTTGTCCGCTTGGACTAAAGCATCTGTACACAAATTTATCCCTGTGGAAGAGAGAATTTTCTACTTTAAGACCACTCGTCCATAGGGTGGTTGTTGGAACCATTTGTTCTATGATTTTAATCCAGTATGTCCCCATAGATTTTGCATAAGATAACATCTTATCGTATGTATATCTATTATTATCCCCACATGATTGTCTTAAATAATCTAGGTATATTTGTTGTAGAGCTTGGTATCCACCGGTCTTACCGTCATTAACCGTCATTCTATTTCTAACATCAATAAACAGTCTCCAGAAATCTTTTTTAAATGATTTAAAATCTAATATATTAGTATCTATAGATGGACATCGTTTAGCTTCATCAAATGCGTATAAACTGTTTAATATAAGAAACTGTCCCGCTGCTGCTCCAGAATCATCTTCAGATACAAACACTTTAACGTTCTCTAAAACATTACCATAAGTTTCGAATGTAGACATAGTGTTTGTGCTACCGTCCGCATATATTCTATATTTAGCTCCACCACCAGCTTTTAAAATAATTTCTCCTTTAAAAAATTTATCAACACCATTTGTCCAAACATTGGTACCTAAAGCATTACTACCTATTTGAGACGCACTACCAATGTTTGTATTATCACTATATACTTGAATGTTTCTACCTACAAACATTATACCTTCTACAAAATTAGGGACGTTTGTAGATGTCGCGATATCGCTTGGAGTTAACATCCCTTTAGAAAACCCAATCATGGTATTAGGACTAGTATCGTTAACACAAATTTCAAATCTTATAATAGCTTCTCTAGACCTTCTGAAATTTCTATTTGAAGCAAACCCACCGTCGTGACTTCCTACACCATTTGACCTAAATTTACTTCCGGTATAAGGTGTACCATTATCTGTTTGTCCTACAACTGCTTGAGTGTATTGGTTTCCGAACCATTTACCGCTATTAGTAATTGGGTATTGGAAGGTACTGTACAATGTCCCTCCCGTCATACTAGTGTCTGCACTAAAGAAACACCCGTTATTTACTGATTGTTGCCATACATCATATACCAATGCTTGCCCAATATTCAGAGATAAATCTACATTCTTAACATTTAATACTAGTCTTTCGTCGTAACTTTGGTAATGTGCTGCTCTCGTATCGTAACTATAATTTCTGTTGTCTAGCCCTGGTTCTTTTCTAATCCAGGATTTCTTATCATCAATAATTCTATTCAACCCAAACCCAAACGCCATATGGGGGAATCGTCTAAATCTATCTAAATAAGGTGCTTTTATTTTATTAGAATATTGTCCCATAGTCCAAAATCCACCCCAAGTAAATTCAGCAAACGTATTTATTATATTAGGGGTACATCCACTTAAAACAGAAGTTGCGGATAATGGGGTTCCAACAATATAATCTGTCTTTACAATAATATCTGATTTGTGTTCTTCAGTTCTTTCAAACCAACCTGCCCCTCTCTGGAAAAAATAATTATTATTTACTGCTGGTTCAGTAGGATATCCTTGTGAATCTATAGGATAATCTTTTAATCTAAAAGAGTGTGAATTTAAACTATCTTTATAATACCATGTAGATAAGGGGGAACTATAGTTAATAGTCGATGATGTATATGTCCCACCCGATATTAGACCCCACATGCGGTCAAACCTATTTTGTGGTCTAAAATAATTTGGTGATACCCATCCAGTTGATTGATTACCTGTATAAGCGGACAAAGCTTTAGGCCCTCCGTAAGTATAGAATAATGGTTCTACTAGTCTAAGTGGTGAATCAGCAACTACCACATATTCATTAAATTCTATCAGTGCTTCAGGTGCTCCTAATAATGTTAATAGAAATTCTATAGATTTTCTTGTCCCTTTAGATTTAAAAAGATAAGAAGTATTCATTAATATACGTCTATATAATTCAACGTCTAATTCTGCTGGTGTCATACCTACACTAGTACCTGAATATGTTGGTTGTGTCACACCTAAAACACCATTTAAAAATGTGTCGTTGTTTAGTGTTGACGGTGTTGACCACCCTAATGTTCTTGCAAAATTCTTAATTAGTGTATTAGGTATATTATTGGTACCGTCATATGTCACATTTGTCATATATGCTATACCGTCAACATATGTTTTTATATCATCAAAACTTCTTCCATATATCTGAAGAGTTTTTTCTACTTTTTTGTCTGGTGTATCAAATTCTTTTAATGTAGGTGAGGTTAAAAATCTGGACACTAAATTAGTTTTAATCCCATCTAATTCTTCTCCTACTTCTGCTAACTCAGCAATATATGTTAAATACGTAGTACTACCAATATCTAAATTAATCGCGTCTTCTAGTGGCCATGTTTTATTGATGTATGAATAATATTTTTTACCTTCATCAGTTTCTTTTACTATTTTAAATTTAGCCGTATAGATTGGTGAAACATTTCGGGACATTAAAAATGCTTCTATTCCTTTAAATTTAACGAAACTTCTTTCGCTTTCTATTGCATTAGGTTTTAAATAAAATTGTTTTCTGGTTATAGTTGTCGCGGTACCAAATGGACTACCTTCGGCTATAATTTCAATATAGTTGGTTGTTGTACTCTGAGGTGTAAAACCTACAACATTGTATTCTTTAGTTCCAATATTGTTATTAAATGTTAAGGAATATTTACTATATTCGTTAGTTAAGTTTCTTAACTTTGTTACTTTACCTTCAGCTATTTTAACTATAGTATCTGCACTATTACCTAAACTTTCTGAATTATTAATTACTTGTTGTGGGGATATATCATTATCTAACAAATTACCATTAGTGGTAAATTCTATACTAAATGGGTTAGATATTAAATTAACAAAAGACCTAAAAGTGGTTCTGTCTGTATCAACGTCATATATTACATTATAAGCTGTTGTTTTGCCGGTATTATAATTACTGTCAATACCGTCCATAAATAATGCAGACGGAAAATTATTTATTATATTTTCAACTGCAACATTTAATCTTTTATTTAATGAACCGTAAAGAACAAAACTACTTAAATCAGTTGTATCATTATTGATAAAAACTTCTATACTATTTCTTAGGGTTGATTTTGCAATACCTATGTCACTCATCCCCATACTTTCTAAAGTTACTGGTGATGAGAAAGAATTTATATTATATAATGTATTAGTTTTATTACTAGCATCTTGGGTAAACATAAAATTACCCATAGTCATTTGTGAAGACCCGTCGGTTATTTGATTACCAACTAGATAATCACTAAAGGTTTCTCCTCCGTGTGGAGGAGCTGGAGGATATCGGAATTTATTACTTGCCATAATTCCGAATTTAAACTTTTATGTTTGTGAAATTCTTACTAAAATCTATATTATTACCCCTACTCTCTCTGACTTCATATAATTGGTCATTATATTGGTCTCTAACTTCATATAAATCATATTGTGCATAAATATTAGGGTTAGGAGTGGTGAAATCATATAGTGTGTAAATTCCATCATCTATAGATTTAGTTTGATTCCCATATAGAGCTATAGCTAAGGTTTCAAAGTCATGGTCAACCATTTCAATATCTAGAACCAGTGGGTTAAAAAAAGTGTTAGTTATAATTACACTCTGTGCTGGTTGCCCTATAAATGGTATTGCATTAGGGTTATTAGATGGTGCACTAGTAGGTGTTAGTGTACAAAATATTAAATTAGTGTGTTTATTAGTATAAACATATCGTGGTGATATCTGACTAGGATTTGATAGATTAGCTGTTACTGGTTCACAAAAGAAGTTGGATGTTACAATTCTAAAAAAATTGTGTATTTTCTCACCATTTTGTTGTAAATATTCTATTCTATACCCAACTAGTCCGTGAGGTTGGAATCTGCTTCTGAATTGTGCGGGTATATTATTAAGGTCAAACACTAAACCTTTAACGTTTGGTAGTGAAGATAGTATTCCACAATCAGTGATTGTTGTTCTAATTTCTGCAGGTCTAATATACACCGTGTATATACCTTTATTAGCGAATACAGTGGATGGCAATTTAAAATCATATAACCCACCTAGTACTTCTACACCTGAAACCCCACCTGTTTGTCCGTTGTGGTAATGTGGTTGTAATACTGTATTTGCTTGTAGTGTAAATATCGACTGTGCATCTGTAGCGTCTCTGCTGGCAGTTCTATGTACTATTACTTCCATATCATCTGGAAGAACGTCTGCTGGTCTTTTTATTCCGTATGCTCCTAATGCCATTTGTTAAGGTTGTTTATCAATTTTATAAAACCCATGCCCATGTAATATAAGTTCTCCCATGTTGGGTATTTGTCCTAATCGTTGTGGTCTTTCAAATACCGTAACTTTACCCCTTTCTATAAATATATTGGACCGTGTTTCTGGTCTTTCACAAACATTCATCAATACCTCTTCTTTTGTTAAGGGGTATATACATCCAGTTATAGGAACTTTGGTTAACGCCATAAGTTTTTATTATAAATATCCATGGGTTTATTTATTTTTATAATCTCTAACATAAAATTCTTTTTCGTACATGATTCCACTTTCTAACTTATTTTTCTGTTTCTCGGATGGGAACGTTAACTGTACCTCATATAACCCTGGGGTTAATTCACCATATAACTTTCTATTACCTATCTTCTTTTGTTGTTCAGATAAATTAGCTACAGTTGACCAACACGCTGGTTTAAAAAGGGAACCTACCTCACATTCAGGATTATTTTCAATATAATCGGAATGTCCTTTACAACATTTAGGTTTATACATAGGTCCTTGATTGGGTGTATATCTCATTTCTCTTTGAAAGAATATGTCTATATTAAACTTACACTCTTCCCTTGCTATTGTCATACATTTGTCCAATACTTCTTTTATTAACTCAAAATCAAGAGTTTTTCCTACCAGAATAATGTCCACATCACTCGCTTTTGATGTTTTATCTTTTAGGTGACCGGGAAATGAACCAGTTACAACATATTTAAATTGGTCGAACCATTCTTTTTTACTTATAATATCTACCCATTTTTCAAATTTATTAATTGTGGTTTTATATTCATAATCACGATTTCCATAATTTTCTACAGTTTTCTTTTTAAAGTAATGTACAAATCCACCTTTATTAAATTTATCTAATTTTTCCATATCCATCTAACCTAAAATAGTTCCTGCTGGGAATTGACAGGAGACACAGTCCTCGTCTACACCGCAACTAGTCCATTGTGTTATATTATTGATGGAGGATAGAACTATCCCACCTATGGACGCAACATGACTAGCAGTACATGAATGTCGTGAAGGGGGGACTATTGGTATCGGTCCAGCATATGAATCTGCTATAGTACAACACGCACAACAGTCCGTCCATGCACCTTGTGTTGGGGACCAAATATTATTCAGTTGTACACATTCATTAAGCCACATTTTATGACTTGCGACAGGATTTAATTGTAGAAATTTCATTTGCAGTTGATTACCAGCGTCTAGTGGTCCACTATAAAAAATAGAGTTTGTCCACCCACTTGATATGGCGAGGGCTGGCAAATTTGATTCACAACATGTACACACATCAGGGAACCATATATCACAACATTCACCAGGTGAAGTTATATGATTTTTACAGTCATTATAATTTGATTGCCACCAAATGCCTTGTCCAGTACCTTCATGTTCTATACAATCACAACTTACACCATTAGGGCATAATATTTTATCAGGATGAATTTCTACACTTGTGAAACTATAAATAGCTGTGGACCACGGCATAGTACAAGTAGTCATTCCTAACATATAAGTTTGTAATGAAGTAAAATCATAAACTGAGGGGTTTGGTAGATTCAAACATCCGACACCACCTAACCAATTGTCTAGCTCTTGGTATGACTTTATACTAAGATACCACCCATTTGCTTGAATAAGTATGCCAACATGACTAAGTGTATTCCAACAACCTGGTCCGTCTGAATAAGGACATATAGGGTCAGATGTCCAGGTGTTGGAACACGCGGTTGGGTCGGTATTAACAAAATAAGTTTCCCTCACGTCTCTTGATGGGTACACTGCCATATAATGTGCAAAGGCATCATTTAGTAGTCCTTGGTATGGTCCTATCCCACCACTATTTTTAAGAATGTCAGCTTGGGGAGAGTCAGCTCCATTAAACCAACCAACACCAGGGTAAAAAATTAACCAGGGTTGCATCAAGTTTAAAGATGTACCGTATCCTAAAGATGCGTAATACGCTGCAGGAGGAAGTGTTCCGACGGTCATTGGGTATGACCCCAACCATGAGACAACATTATCTTGTAGAGCTGTTAATGAACAATCATAATGTACGCATACTACTCTACAAGCATTTTCTGTTAGATATGGCGTTACTGGTCCTAAGGTTGGTCCCGTACACCCGTTTGGGGTACAGTCCCAATATGCTTGACAACTTTGTGTACATGCGGTCCAATCTAGAAATAGTGTACCACCGTTACCGGTTGTACCTGAAGGTATAGGAATACAGCCATTCAGGGGTGCCGACTGTACTGGACTACATTCGTAAATCCAAGGTATTGATAGGGCACACCCACAATCGGCTCCGGTAGCTGGTGCAGATTGACATATGGGTAGACTGGCGTGAGTACCACCACTCCATTGGAAACATTCCCAACCAGGGTTGTACCAACCACCTATTCCTGCTAGACCACAACAAGGTTTCATTCTAATCAAACCAGTAAGTCCAGCTCCCATGTAGAGTGCAGAATTTTGTAAAACCAGATTAAGTTCCTGAACATTAGATAGGTATCCGTCCGCGTTCCATTCACTACCAGTAGCACCGGGGTCATATAACTCAATTAATGGTATACCAAAATTAATTGACAAACCATTATATAAATCTTGTTGATTTGCGTATATAATAGATGAACCGACATACCATTCTCCAAGTTCTAATTTCATATAGTAATTATCAGTTACTGGGTCTGCACACACACCTATAGTCATACTAGCTAGTGTCCCCATTAAATGAGAACAAGAGGAGTTTGGTGACGCGTTAATGTCTGTGTTTGGTCCGGATATACCTACATTTATTCTTTTATTTACTTGGAATTTCCAATCATAAAACGGTTTTGTAGCACCTCCCGGCATACCATTATTGTATACAATAGCTTCAAATACTTTTTCAGCAGAATTAGCTTGGGGTGCGAAATTTGTAGGGTCGATTGTTAGGGGTGTCGTGTATAAACTGCCTGAAAGGAAGGTGTAGGGGTCATATCCTGCGACAGTACCTAAATTATAATTCCACGAAAACCCATTTGTTGTAGTTGGTAGGGTATCTAGATAGTCGAAGTACGCGGGTGTTAAATAAAGCACCCCACATTCTGTAGTATCACTAACAAGGATAGACCCACTACATGCTACAGCAAATGAGAATCCATCAACACCTGGACAAGCACAATCATATGGTGAACAATCCTTTTTACATGCCGCTAACGTTGTGTATTGTGGTGGTGGTGTTACAACGTAACTAGGGATACAACCCAAAACTGGGTCACAATCAAACCCTGTAATTACACATGGATAATATTGTGTTATACAAGTGTATAAACTATGGGTAGTAGGATAATCAGGGTTACCTGTCCAGTCCAACACACATGGTGTGTTAGGTGATGTTGGTGGTACACTACTACATGAAATTTGGGCGTGGGCAGCTGGACAAACACATGGCAGGGTCCATATTGGTAGTTGGTATGCTATACCTAGTGATGGGTTGTAACAACATATCGCACAGCTTGGTCCTTTAGGTGGGGGTGTAGTTTTAGAAAATTTTGCTGAACCATCTCCCCCACCAGGATTAGCAATATTTGGTTGACTACCACATATCCACATCCCGGGTGGACAATCACATGGTGGGGTTGTTATGATTGTACTTGTCCATCCATCGGTACAACATTCTTGACATGGTTGTGACGCATCTTCACATTTGAACTGACAGTGGTACGCACAATTATGTCCATTTTCGAAACAAATACCATCATTAGCAAAAGATACTTGACCTTGACCAAATATGTTAGCTTCCCAAAATGGTAAATATGCTGGGTCATTAGCCGCGTACCATGCCCGCATCATTAATATCATTGATTGTTCTATACAATTCCCACCTCCAAACCCCGCGGTAGTTCCTGAATAAGCACCTGGAGCAGTCACTAGACCATGACAATAAAAACATGGTTCATATTCTTGACATGTAGGGTCACATATCATCCATACAGTGTTTAGTGGTGGTACCTGAACCTGCACATTTAATAGGTAATCTTGGTAGTGATAGTCAGGAGACAGGGTCCAATCTACTGCACCTGGATTTTGGTCATACACACAAACATAACAACATCCGTGGTCATTGATACCACCTGTAAGAACTACCTCACCATACGCATAAATTTGAGCCGGAACCCAAAATGGTACTGTTCCACCAGGTGATGCCGGGGTAATAAAATTTGTCTGTACATTTGCCCACAAACCACTTCCGTTATCTGATAACCAACTTATAGTATTTGTAAAACAATCATAACAAGGACAACATTTCTCTCCCATATTGGAACCGACTAGACAATCAGCCAGGGTATCATAAACATATGGGTCAGTCCATGTTGGTGTAGTAGTAAATGAACATTGACATGTCATGTCACCACACTCAAATCCACATTCGTTATGACAATCAATTAAAGCGGTAGGTCCGGTATAAGTAGCAACAGTATTTGGTCCGAATAATGTGTTACATCCGACTATAGAGTCACAATAATATTCGGTATATGCTGTATAACAAGGATAATTAGGCATACTTCCAGTTACACATGCTGCATAGCTAGTATAATGTGTAGCACATCCATTGGTTGACGGCGTGCATGGGGTTGGTGAACCACCTCCCCAATTTAAATAACATAATCCAGGGGCACATTCATCATTACAACACCATCTACATTCATCTTCACATTGAGCTTGACTTACAAATGGGGTTCCTCCCATTGCTGCAGTTGTCCCTCCCTGACCATACAGAGTCCATAAACTCATAGTATTAGCGGTAGTACTTATACACCCACCTGCTGGATTGTCTTCCCAACACCACCAGTTTATAGGTGGTAGTGCACAATCACATGCTGAGCTCATTAAAAAACATCCGTACGCTGAAAATGCTGGACCATTAGACCCTGCTGGACAAACACTAACACCCATACTAAACATTGATTGACAGAATCCAGCTCCCGCTGGGTCACAACACCAAATACACTTTGACTCACAGTCTGGTAAACTATTAAAATTGTTAGCATTCCCATAACACGCGTCACCGAATTGACATAACACACAACCTAAACCATCTCCTATGGTTGATGATGGGACGGGATGACAATCTTGTTCATCATCACAATACCATTCATCGGTAGTATCTGGACAACAGTTTGCTGGGACAGCTGCATTGTAATTAGGGTATAGATTTGGTGGGTTAAATAGTCCTGGTGTAGGGCAATCTGTTGTAATAGTATTATTAGTTGACCACTGCATTCCATAAGTAATAAGACTGTCACTACAGTTTGGTACCACGATATCGCACTTACAGGTAGCAGAACATGCTCCAATACCTGGATAAGTACCTGTGGTTTCTTCACAGTTTGGGTTATTGTAACAATTATTTAGAACTTCGTTTGGTATTGGTCCGGTAAGTCCTCCCGTATGTATACATGGTCCCGCGGATGGCATACAACCACTCATTAAGCATTCATATGTAACAGGGGTAGGGTCGTGAGTACATCCTGTACAAGGTTCATAATAAACTCCACCCCATGTAATTCCTGTAATTATTGTTGGGTTATATGGGTCAATGTCTTGTGGTGTGGAAAGACAACTTACCCAACAATTTACTGTTCCGTCTGCAGCTGGTCCTGCACCAGGAACAAAGTCAGTACAATCATATGTAAGAGGGCTACCAAAAATTGGTGCGTGTGGACCTAAATTCATACAATTACAATAAAAACAACACATTGGTACATCTGGTGCAGAAGATTCAAAATAAACCGCCTCATCAGTATTATAAAATTGCCATGAACTATTATAAGCTCCAGTAGAATCAACTACGTGAGGTGAACATGCACACTCACAGGTATTATCCTCTTCCTCACAACAAATAAAATCAGTTGGTGTTGCTCCACTACATAGTCCGTAATTAGTGCAATCGTACATATAACACCAAGGTAACAGAGGATTAAATGGGTTTGCCCCAAGTGGGTCATTACATAGTGATGTCACTATATTATAATATTGGGAATAAAAGCATGGCCAGTCTGGGTTCGGTAGTGGGTTGGTGAGTAAGTTAACGTTACACTCAACATAACAGCAGCCTGGATTCGCTATACAACATTCATCAAAATTACTATAACCAGAAAATGGTGTTGGTAGAGATGGTACCCAACCCATAGACTCTATATTATTTAAACTAAGGCCTTCTACGCAGCCAGTTTGGGCTGTCATCGCTGAATGGTCCCAGAAACAATCCCAATCAAAAGTACATGAACACGCGGATAAACAATCTGTTTCTGCGGAATAAGTCCCTTGTGCAGGGTTTGGTCCTGGTATTGGAGGGTTGGAACCTGGTAGTATAGTTGGGCATGGGTCCATATATGTACATAGGGACGCTTGATTTGTACAATCACA
>TARA_R110001606_G_scaffold9276_1_pt1 | contig 32410 bp, 28 predicted proteins | sample TARA_R110001606 | Tara Oceans TARA_R110001606 (sample SAMEA4398315) | marine metagenome | biome: Polar Biome; feature: [SRF] surface water layer (ENVO:00010504); material: water (ENVO:00002006), including particulate matter (ENVO:01000060) such as... | depth 5 m
TTTTCTATATTTGTTGGTATAAATATAAAACCAACAATTATGTCAACAGAAAAACAAGCACCAGAACTTAGCAAAGAAGAACTTGCTGAAAGAAGAGTTGAGATTACCACATTCTACAAAGAAAACATCAAACACCTTAAAGTACAGAAGGAGTATGAAGAACTTTTAAGAGACGTAGAAAAAGCAAGAGTAGAAAGACTACAAGCTCAAATGTTCTTAGCACAAGCTTATGCTGCTCAAGAAGAAGGTCCTGAAAAATTAAAACCTGAAGCTGCACAAGAGTTTGAAAAAGAGATGGGTAAGACACGCACACTTAAAAAGTCTTAACTATGGATTTACTAAAGCTGGGATCTAAAGGTCCTGAAGTAGTTAAGCTACAACAAATGCTTAGACTCAAAGCAGATGGAGTCTTTGGTGAAGTTACTTTAAAAAGAGTGATTCAATATCAATTAAGTAATGACTTAAAACCTGATGGTATGGTGGGAGCTGTAACCATGCAGATGTTATTTGTTAGACCTTATGGCTATGAAGCTATTGATGAAGACACTGATCAGCAGGAACAATTCTTTGAAACTGCTTACAATCAAAAAATACATAAACACTATTTACCTAAAGGTCAGTATATAGAAGGACCAATACACAATGAGTATATCTTTCTACATCATACTGCAGGTTGGAACAGTCCATACAAAACTGTAGACCATTGGGGTAGAGATAGTAGAGGACGTGTAGCAACTGAATTTGTATTAGGTGGTCAAAAGATTACTGATAATAATGCAGATCATGATGGTGTAATGGTTCAAGCTTTTCCAGAAGGAGGTCAAGGATGGCACTTAGGAAAAACCGGATCAGGTTATATGAATCGTCATTCAGTAGGTATTGAATTAAATAACTTTGGATATCTAAAAGACGGATTGACTTATGCTGGTCAAAAAGCAACTCCAGAACAAACATGTACTTTAGCTGAACCTTTTAAAGGTTACTTAACTTGGCACAACTATTCTGATAAACAATTAACTGAATTAGAAAAATGGTTAAGATATATTGGTGAAAGAGACAATATAGATATTAGAATTGGTTTAGTACAATGGATTAAAAAGTATGGACCAACTAAAGCATTTGAATTTCAAGAAGATGCTTATTACGGTAAAGTAAAAGGTTTATTAACTCATACTAATGTAAGGAGAGGTAAGTTTGATTGCTATCCTCACCCAGGGTTAATAGATATGTTATTATCTTTAAAATAAACAAATGGCTCTAGTAAACAAAGTAGATTTTAAGTTAAAAGTTGACATTAATGTTTCAATAAAGTATCAAATACTATCTTATTGTTTCTTTAATGACATCTTAATAAGTTCTGCAGACCTTAAGTGTTTGGCTGAACTTGGTAAACAACATGAAATAGAGCTTACTAAATTTTGTAATTATGTGACTGAACTGGGGATTTTCAAAAGTCCTCAGTCAGCACGTAATGCTATTGCAAAAGCAAGTAAGAAAGATCTTATAACTAAGATAGGAAAAAATAAAAAAAAGATATTATTAAATCAAGCAATAAACGTACAGACAAAAGGTAGCGTATTACTTGATTATAAAATTTTAGGCCTTGAAACCAAAACATCATAAAGAATTTAGAAATGGTATTGCTGATAAGGTAGGTGTACATGAAGATGTAGTAGATGATTTCATTACTTTCTATTACGCTAAAATACGCAAGAACTTATCTAACCTCAGCTCACCTAATGTAAGTATATTTGGATTAGGTACATTTAACTTAAGAAAACAAAAGTTAGATAAGGCTATTAAAAAGAACAAAAGTTACTTAGGTAATTTAGTCAAAAATACTTATGATGGATATGACAAACACGTCTCTGTAAAAGAAAAAATACAAACATTAGAATCTGCCAGAGATGCAATAATGCAACAAAGAGAAGATAGAAAAAACTTTAAGTTAAAGAAATGAAAATAGGACAATTAATAAAAGCTTTTAAAAATATAGATAAAATATCTGAAGGAGCCATTAATACTTTTTTTAAAAAACAAGAAGTAGAAATTATATCTGACAGTAGAATGCACATATGTAATAGATGTACTTATTTAGATCTTAAAGGAAAAAGCTGTTTAGTTCCTGGAACTCAACCATGTTGTAGTGAGTGTGGATGTAGTCTTGAATTTAAGACTAGATCTTTATCTTCTGAATGTCCAAAAGGCAAATGGAAAGCTTGGTTAACAGAAGAAGAAGAAGAAGAACTAGAACAATAAATAAAACAAAATGGTACAAATAAATTACATATATAATAAAGAAATAACCAGTGTTGTTACTAACCAAGAAAAAGGATGGTGGTACACTACAATAACTTAATAATATGGCAGTAATATTTAAAGAAGAAGGTCATGTCTATGAAAGCAATGATCAAGACAAAATAAACTGGACAAGTGTAACATCTTTCATTGGTATGTTTAAACCTAAGTTTGATGCTAAAGCACAGGCTAAAAAATCTTCTAAAAACAAAAGATCTAAGTGGCATGGTATGACTGATAAAGAAATACTAAATGCTTGGGATACTGAAACACAAAGAGCTATAGGTTTAGGTAACTGGTATCATAATCAACGTGAATCAGATATGCTTGATTTTCAGACAATTGCAAGAGAAGGTGTTGAACTTCCTATTGTAAAACCAGATATTACAGATGAAGGTGTAAAAGTAGCACCGGAACAAAAGCTAAAAGATGGCGTATATCCAGAATTATTTGTTTACTTAAAGTCTTTAGGTTTATGTGGCCAAGCAGATTTAGTTGAAATTGTAAATGGTGAAATAAATATCACTGATTATAAGACAAATAAAGAAGTTAAAGAGAAAGGATTTACAAATTGGGAGGGTATTACATCTAAGATGTTTAACCCTGTAAACAATCTTGATGATTGTAATTTGAATCATTATAACCTACAATTAAGTATTTATGCGTATATTATTAAAAAGCACAACCCTAGATTAAAAATAGGGAAGCTTGTAATTCAACACGTCAAATTTCAAAAAGTTGGTGAAAATGATCATGGGTATCCAATTACTAAAATGGTCAATGGAGAACCAGCTATTGAAGAAATTAAAATGTATAACCTACCATATTTAAAGGATGAGGTTGACAATCTAATCATGTGGTTTAAAGACAATAAAAAATGCTAGTAAAATTATTTGATATTCAAAATGGTGCAGTTATTCCATCAGAACATTGCTATACATTAAACTTTCTTAAAGATTTAATGGTAGAATACCCTGATACTTATATGCAAGTGTACCAATATTTATTTTATATGACTTGCCCTAATCCTGATATGAACCCTTTCTTTAATGTTCCAGAACATGAAAAAGAAGATTTAATTATAGAAGAAATAAAGTTAGAAGAATCTCCAGAAGATGCAAAAATTAGATACTCAATTGAAATGTGTCAAAAGCTTTATGAAACACCTACATACAGAGCGTATAAAGGAATTAAATCAATGCTTGATAGATTAGCTAGGTATATGGAAACAACAGCCATAGAACATGGTAGAGACGGTAATATTAATTCAATGGTAAATGCAGCTGCTAAATTTGAGCAGATACGTAATTCTTATAAAGGTGCATTTAGTGATATGCAAGAAGAACAACAAAGTTCTGTAAGAGGTGGTGCTGGTTTAGCATATGATCAAATGTAATATGAGTAACAAAAAAGAAAGTTGGGTATTCTGTTATTGGGATGAGCCAAATTTTAAAATTAATAAAGAAAAAAGTAAATCAAACAAAGATGAAGAAAACAACAATTATTCCAGTAGGAAAAAAGGTATTAATAAAACTAAAACAAGCAGATAAATTTGTGCCTGGTACAAATATTATTATACCTGATATTGCACAAACAAAAGAGTACAAAGGTTTTGTTGTTGCTGTAGGTAATGAATTAGATGATACAATTAAAGTGGGTGATTTAATTCAATATGCTGACTTTTGTGTACCAACTGAATTATTACATGACGGAGATAAACACTTATTGATTAACTTTGGTGATATATACGCAATCTTAAAAGAACATTAATGTATAAAATAGTTCCAACATGGGATAATGGCCAATGGACGGATACTGAATATGAAACAAGAGAAGAGTTTATAGATTTTGTTAAATCAGTATTTAAAGAACCAGGTCAGTATCAATTTAATAAAACAGCTTTAGTATTTAATCAAGAGGCTAGAAGATTCAATAAAGAGAATGTTTATTGTTTAGCACCTTTTAGATCTAAAGATTTTATACTGTATTGGAACGGTGAGAAAGACAAATGCCGTGAAGGGGTTATCTATAAAGATGGACCCCTTACTTGGTATTTAACAAGAGATTATTATATGTGGTTAAATTTTTTACCAATATATGATAAAGAAGAAAAACATTATGGTTTTGCTAAAGTACGTGATGCACAGTATCACATGGCTTTATATGAAATACTAGCTGAGTTACATTACAAACATACTGCTATACTTAAAAAACGTCAGATAGCTTCCTCATATTTTCATATGGGAAAAATAATTAATACGTATTGGTTTGAAGAAGGTAGTACGTGTAAAATTGGTGCATCCTTAAAAGATTATATTAATGATAAAGGATCTTGGAAGTTTTTAGATGAATATAAAACTTTTCTTAATGAACACACTGCTTGGTATAGACCAAGTAATCCAGAAAAAGTATTATTGTGGCAACAACAAATTGAAGTTAAAGTAGGTAATAGAAAAACTTCTAGAGGACTTAAATCAAAAATACAAGGAGCATCTTTTGAAAAAAATGCTACTACAGGTGTTGGTGGACCAACTACTTACTTCTTTCATGAAGAAGCTGGTATTGCTCCTAAGATGATGCAGACATATGAGTACTTACGTCCTGCAATGTCATCAGGTATGGTAACAACAGGTATGTTTATAGCAGCTGGATCAGTAGGTGATTTAAATCAATGTGAACCATTGAAGGATATGGTAATGAACCCTATCAATAATGATATATATCCCGTAGAAACAGATTTAATAGACAAAGATGGTACCATTGGTATATCAGGGTTATTTATTCCTGAACAGTGGTCTATGCCACCTCATATTGATAAGTGGGGTAACACATTAGTTAAAGAGGCTCTTGATGCAATATTCCTTGAAAGAAAAAGATGGAAGAATGAATTAGGAGCTGAACAATATCAATTGCGTATTTCTCAGAAACCTACAAATATTGCAGAAGCTTTTGCATATAGAAAAGAATCTGTATTTCCTCAAGGATTACTATCAAGACAACTTAAAGCAATTGATGATAAAGAATATGCATATGAGCATATAGAATTAGATAGAACACAAAAAGGTATTGAGCCTAAACGTTCTAATAAATTACCCATTAACAAATTTCCTGTAGATAAAAAAATGCAAGACAAAACAGGATGTCTTGTTGTATGGGAAAGACCAGTACCTAATCCAGAGTTTGGAGCATACTATGCTTCTATTGATCCTGTATCAGAAGGTAAAACAACCACATCTGATTCCCTCTGTAGTATTTTTGTATATAAGAATGCTGTAGAAATAAAACGTGAAGGACCTAATGGATTAGAAGTTTTTATAGAAAACGCAAAATTAGTAGCTGCATGGTGTGGTAGATATGATGATATTAATAAAACACATGATCAGTTAGAAAAAATAATAATATGGTTTAATGCTTGGACTATTGTAGAGAATAATATATCTCTATTTATACAACATATGATTGCCAAAAGAAAGCAAAAATATCTTGTACCAAAAGCACAAATATTATTCTTAAAAGATCTGGGATCTAACAAGACTGTATATCAAGAATACGGTTGGAAAAACACAGGGACATTATTTAAGCAACATCTTATTTCTTATGCTATTGAATTTTTAAGAGAAGAAATTGATCAAGAAACTGATGCTGAAGGTAATGTAATAAATACAACTCTTGGAATAACAAGAATACCAGATCCAATGTTAATTAAAGAAATGCTAGCTTTTTACCCAGGGCTCAACGTAGATAGGCTTGTTGCCTTTTCAGCGTTAGTAGCTTTTGTCCGTATACAGGAGTCAAATAGAGGTTATTTGAAAAGAACTGAATCTGATGACGCAAATTCTTTGGATAAGTCAAAAAATTTGCATAAATTAAAGTATAGTCCGTTTAGGAATATTGGAAGAGGAAAAACTGTACACGGTGGTCAAAAGGGTAAAAAAAGATCAGCATATAAAAATTTTAGATAAGTATGAAAGTATTTAATGCAATGCAACTAAAGAATGGTGCTAAAGCTGAATCCGGATATAACGGAAGCACCAGCTTAACCCAACCTATACAGTTTATAGGTGCAAAGAAAAAAGATGATAATTGGGCTGCTTGGAATCTTGATTGGTTAGAGGTACAGGGAATGAACTTTTTAAAAGAAAATTCCAGGAAACTTTTAAAGAATTACAAGTTAGCAAAAGGTATTATAGATAAGACTGATTATATAGTAGAAGAAGATAATGATTACAAAGATTTAGTTGATGTATTAACTAAAGAAGATGAGTCAGCATTAGAACTAAAGTTTTATCCAATTATACCTAACGTTGTAAACGTACTATCAGGAGAATTTACTAAAAGATATTCTAAAGTTCAATTCAGAGCTGTAGATGATACTTCTTATAATGAAATGCTTGAGCAAAAAAGAGCATTGGTAGAAGAAAATTTGTTATCAGATGCTTCACAGCAACTACTTTCTAGAATGATTGAAATGGGTATGGACCCACAATCAGAGGAAGCACAACAACAAATGGCTCCAGAAAATTTAAAAACATTACCAGAGATTGAAGATTTCTTTTCTAAAGATTATAGATCAATGGTAGAAGAATGGGCATCTCATCAATTGAATGTTGATGAAGAAAGGTTCAAGATGCAAGAACTTGAAGAGCGCGCATTCCGTGATATGCTTATTACAGATAGAGAGTTCTGGCATTTTAGAATGATGGAAGATGATTATGAAATAGAACTATGGAATCCTGTTCTAACATTTTATCACAAATCTCCAGATGTAAGATATATATCTCAATCTAATTACGTTGGTAAACTTGATTTAATGACTGTAGCTGACGTTATAGATAAGTATGGATACTTGATGACTGAAAAGCAATTGCGTTCCTTACAAGAGATCCATCCTGCTCAGAATGGACAGTATCAATTGAATGGTGTTCAAAATGATGGTTCATTTTATGATCCAACTAAATCTCACTCATGGAATACTGAATCACCTAGTTTATCTTATAGACAATTTATAAGTAACACAGGTAATGGTGGTACTATGGGAGATGATATTGTAAGTGCAATATTAAATGAAGGAGAAGACATGGCTAATTGGGGTGAGTCTTCTTTAATGAGATGTACAACAACATATTGGAAAACTCAAAGAAAAGTAGGACACCTTACAAAGATTACTGAAGATGGTGAAGTAATTCAAGAAATTATTGATGAAACATTTAAAGTAACTGAAAAACCTATTTATGATAATTCATTATATAAAAATAAATCCAAAGAAAATCTTTTTCAAGGAGAACATGTAGATTGGATATGGATTAATGAAACATGGGGTGGTGTTAAAATAGGACCTAACTCTCCAATGAGTTGGAAAACTGAGGTTGCAGATAACATAAGCCCAATATACTTAGGAATCAATAGAGAAAAGCCAGGAAGAATACCTTTTCAATTTAAAGGTGATACTTCATTATATGGTTGTAAACTACCTGTAGAAGGTAGAGTATTTTCTGATAGGAATACAAGGTCTACTTCTTTAATAGATCTTATGAAAGCATATCAGATTGGGTATAATATGGTAAACAATCAGATAGCTGATATTCTTGTAGATGAGTTAGGTACAATCATTATGTTTGACCAAAACGCTTTACCAAGACATTCAATGGGAGAAGATTGGGGAAAAGGAAATTACAGCAAAGCATTTGTAGCTATGAAGGATTTCCAAATGTTACCTTTAGATACTTCTATTACAAATACAGAAAACGCTACAAACTTTAATCACTACCAAACTCTTAACATGGAGCAGACAGGTAGATTAATGTCTAGAATACAATTAGCAAATTATTTCAAACAACAAGCATTTGATGCAATTGGAATTAATGCGCAAAGACTAGGAGCACCTATTGGTCAAGAAACTGCAACAGGTGTAACCCAAGCATTAAATCAATCTTATGCTCAGACTGAAATTTATTTTACTCAGCATGCAGATCACTTAATGCCTAGAGTTCATCAAATGAGAACTGACTTGGCTCAGTTCTATTATAGTACTAATCCTAGTGTTAGGTTAAGCTATATGTCATCTGCAGCAGAAAAAGTAAACTTTACTATCAACGGTACTGATTTAATGTTAAGAGACTTTAATGTATTTGCAACAACTAAAACAAATCACAGAGCTGTTCTTGAACAATTAAAACAACTTGCTATTCAAAATAACACAAGTGGTGCAAGCATTTATGATCTTGGTAATATTATAAAAGCAGATTCAATTGCTGAAGTATCAGATATACTTAAAGATGCTGAAGGTAAAACTGAAATGCAAAGACAGCAAGAAATGCAACAACAACAGCAAATGCAACAGCAGCAATTAGAAGCTAATGCAGAAGAACAAAGACTTAAGCGTGAGTTTGAATCTATGGAAGCTGAAAAAGATAGAATGAATAGATTAGAAACTGCAGAAATTAGAGCTGCTGGTTTTGGATCTATGGCTGACATTAATGAAAATAAAGTTAGTGACTTCCAAGATTCTATGGAAGGTATTAGAAAAGAAAGAGATGGTAGAGAAAAAATGAACTTTAATAGAGAACAAGCTAGCATCAAGAATAATGTTGAACAAAGCAAACTTCAAATTAAAAGAGAAGAGCTTTCTGCTAAAAGAGAAATAGCAGACAAGCAATTACAAATAGCACGTGAAAACAAAAACAAATATGATTTTAAATCTGAGTCTAAAAAGAAAAAATAAAAGATTTTGATATAAATACAAAAAGAAAAAATATAGATAGCTATATACTGCAACAAATGATATATTTCATTTGCATTTTATAAGTTTATTTAGAAAATTCTTTTTATATTGTATATATAAGAAATAGTAATTATATAAACCAATAATATAATGGCAGCAGAAAACCAAACAATTGAGAGCAAAGTAGCTCAAGTAGACATTGACATAGATGAAATGTTTAATCCTGGTGTAGCAACAGATAGTGTTACATTACCAGAAGACAACGAAGATAAACCTAAGTCAATATTTAGTAGTCCTTCTAAGAAAGCAGATTTTTCATTTGCAGACAAAGAAGAAACTGAAACTTCAGAGGCAGATGCCAGTGAAGAAACTACACCTGATGCAGGAACGAAAGTAATTGCAGATGACGTTAAAGAAGAAGTAAGTGATTTACTAGATGAATTTACTGCTGATGCTGAAGATGATGTAGAAGAAGAGAAAGAAGAAAAAAGAGGAAGAAAAAAAATCTCTGGTATAAGTGATGTATTTAGCAAACTTATTAAAGAAGACAAAATTGTTCCTTTTGATGATGATAAAGATTTAGCAGATTATTCTGCTAAGGATTGGGAAGAATTAATTCAAGCTAATTTAGAAGAAAAAGCTAATCAAGTAAGAAGAGAAACTCCCAAACAGTTCTTTGACAGCTTACCTCAAGAACTCCAAGTAGCAGCAAGATATGTTGCTGATGGAGGGACAGACCTAAAAGGGTTATTTTCTACACTTGCACAAAGTGAAGAAAAAAAGAATTTAGATATCAAAAAAGAGTCACATCAAGAAGTGATTATTAGAGATTATTTAAAAGCTACCGGATATGGGGATGATGAGGAGATTACTGAAGAGATAGAAATCTGGAAAGATTTAGGAAAATTAGAACAACAAGCTTCTAAGTTTAAACCTAAATTGGACAAGATGCAAGCAAAAGTTGTAGCTCAAAAGCTGGAAGAACAGCAAATGAAAAAGCAACAGCAAGAACAAGCATCTCATCAGTATATGGAAAACGTATATAATACTCTTAAAGAAGGAAATTTAGGAGAAGTAAAACTTGATAAGAAAACTCAAGCAATGCTTTATAATGGTTTGGTTCAACCAAGCTATCCTTCTGTAAGTGGGAAGAATACAAATTTGTTAGGTCACCTGTTGGAAAAATACCAATTTGTAGAACCAAACTATACTTTGATTTCAGAAGCACTATGGTTGCTATCTGATCCTGATGGATATAAATCAAAGATTATGGATAAAGGTGCACAAAAAAGTGTTGAGAATACAGTAAGGAAACTTAAGACAGAACAAAGCAATGCTGGTGGATCATCACTGGGAGTTCAAGAAAGAGAGCAAGAAAGCAAACGTGCTAGCTCTAAAAGAAAGATCCCAAGGTCCAACAACATATTTAAACGGTTTTAATAAACACAGATAAATAAATAATAACAACAAAAACAATTAACAATTATGGCAACTCCAGTATTAAACAATGGAATTTTCTTGAGAGACACTGCTTACAAAGCAAGTTCTCACGTTGATTCTTATCACCTAACCCAAATGCTTGGATCGTCTGAGCCTATGGATATGGGACCAGTTGATCTTTGGGCTATGACCCAGAAGGTAGAAATGCCTTTGTATCAAATGGCATCTTTTGGTGGAAAGAATACAATTATGGTAGACAACGCTCGTGGAGAGTACAAATGGCAAACTCCAGTAGCACAAGATTTACCCTTTGTGGTAGCAGACATTGAGCCTGCTAATGCAGAAAAAGGTATTGATGGAACAACATTCAAAGTAAAGCTTTCTAAGCGTGCTTTTGGACATGGTGACATTATTACTTATGATAAGTACAATGGTATTGAACTTTACATTACAGCTGATGACATCATCCCAGCGGGTGACGGATACATCTATACTGTACAGTTAGTAAACAATAACAGTGCTTCATCTTTAGATAATGCTTATTTATCTTCTGGAACTAAATTCTTTAGAAAAGGTTCTGCAAGAGGTGAGTATGGAGAACGTTTCTCTGATATTGAAACTGGATCTGGTTTCCGTGAATTCTACAACTTTGTAGGTGGAGCTGAAGCACATGTTCATTATTCAATTTCTTCTAAGGCTGATTTAATGATTAAAGGTGGATTGAATGCAGATGGTACAGTACCAGTTACTGAGATCTGGAGAAACTTTGATCAAAACGCTGCTAACCCTTCTGTATCTTCAATTGAAGAATTAGTTGCAGGTATGGGTAAAGCTGGTGCACGTGATGCATTTGAAAGCGGTAAATTATCTAGAACATTTGTTACAAATCTTGAGGCAGCACATTTGTCTAAGATTGCAAATGATATTGAAACTTACCTTATGTGGGGTAAAGGTGGTAGAGTAAGACAAGACGGACCAGATGATATTAGATTATCAGTAGGTTTATGGTCTCAGTTAGATAACTCTTTCAAAAGAGTATATAACAAGTCTTCTTTCACACTTGATATGTTTAAGTCTGAACTATATAACTTCTACCAAGGTAAAGTTGAGTTCAAAGGACCGGACCCACAACGTCAATTGGTTGTACAAACTGGTATTGGTGGAATGCAATTAATCAACAAAGCTATTGCTGATGAAGTATATGGTTCTGGATTAGTTCAAAACGCTAGTGACATTGGTGCTGTTAAAGGATCAGGAATGGATCTTGATTTTGGTTTTGCTTACACAAGCTTTACTATTCCTTTCTTAGCTAATGTTAAGTTTGTATTGAACCCTGCTTTTGATAACTTACATACTAATGATGTTGAGAATCCATTAATTGATGGAAGACCTTTAAGCTCTTACAGCTTTATCATCTTTGATGTAACTGAAGGTGGAAATGATAATATTCACTTATTGAAGTTATCTTGGGATAATCAACTTAAGTGGTTCTACCAAAATGGTACTATGGACTACATGGGAAGAACTCAAGGATTTGCTTCTTCTGGAAACTTTAACGGTTATAGAGTCATGATGTCTCAAACCATGCCAGCTATCTGGGTGAAGGATCCAACTAAAGTATTGAAAATAGTAATGAGAAACCCTGTTACAGGAGGATCATTCTAGACATACTTAATAATTAAGGGAGGCGGTGATAAATTGCCTCCCTTTATTATGTTATTTAGCTCAAATAACTACAGTCAAGGTTAAACTTGACTATAGAAATATTAATAATAATGTACATAATTTTGTACTTTTGAGACCAACATAATAGTTATTAATTTTTAAAACCAAAGTAAATGAGTAGTTACACAATTGTAGAAAAGTACCAACAAGGAAAAAATGAGACCATGGCTGTTAGGCCTTTCTTTAATGAAAGCAAACAAAACATGGGTTTAGAAAATTATGGAATGTCACTTCATGATGGAGTATGGCATGAAGAAAGCCTAGCTTGTCTTGAACTTAACGGTGTTAAGAGATACGTTACAGGGTTAAATGAATTTGCCCCTGACGTAAAGATGCTACCTCCAGGAGAGAAAGCAGAAAAAATAAAAGAGATTAGAGCTACAGTTGCACAACTGGAAGCAGAACTTGCATCTAATGTATTAGATGTAGATGATAAAGATTTTTGGAATAAAGTAACATTACTAAAACCAGACAATGATAAATTTTGGTCTAGAATTAGTATAAGATGCGGTAATGAGCCTGTATTTTTAGATCCACAAAAGGATCCTTATGATTTAGTAAAACTTTATGCAATTAATGCAGGAGGATTTTCTATTGTAGCAAGGTCTTTAAAGGAAGCAAAGAAAGCGGTAAATGCACCAAAGTTTTATTTGGATCAATTGCAAGAAACAATTAGTGAAAGAACAACATATACAAAACTTAGAAATAGAGCTTTAGTTGAATTACAAAAGCTATATGATAAGGACGCAACTAAATTAATGTATGTAGCAAAAGCTGTTGATATTGATAGTGTTCAGTATACTAAGTCCACACCAAATGATATCATGTATGAAAACATGGATTCATTTATTAATGGGAATGGTCCTGAGTCTAACAAGAAAAGAGCTGCTGAAGGATTTATAGAAGCTGCCAAATCTTCAATGGAAGACTTGAAAATCAGAGCTTTAACTAAAGATTCATTATATTATAGGTTCCTTGTTACTAAGGCTTCTGGATGGATTGAATTATTAGATAGTTCTGAAAAGCTAGGTAAAAGACCTGCTGAAGTTATGGAATATTTAAAGAGTCCAAGTAATGAAGATACGTTGTTAGCTTTAATGGCTAAGGTTGAACCATATTGGAACGCTTAATAAATAAATAATGAATAATCAGACTCTACAAATTAAACTCAAGCAAAGACTTAATAAACTTGCTAGTAATGACTATGATAACATAGAATGCTGGCAGATAGTAGAGGCATTTAACAAAGCTCAGGTAGAATGGGTTAGACGGCAATTGCATGGTAATAACCTTTATAAGGAAGGTGATGAAATGTCTAAAAGAAGAATTGATGATTTACAACTTCTTTTAAAAGAAATCCCTTTAACTGGTTCAGCACAACCTACTTATTTTGAAAGTACTACAATTCCAGCTGACTACATGGAGTATAAGAGAATTACAGCATTTGCTACAAGCAAGTGTTGTCCTGATCCTAGATCTATGACCGTATATCTATCAGAAGAAGCTAATGTTGATTTAATACTTAGAGATCCTTTAAAACGTCCTGACTATGAATGGGGAGAAACATTCTGCACATGGATAGATAATAAAGTTAGAGTATATAGAAGAGAGTTTGATATAACACAAGTTGTGTTAACATATTATAGACAACCCGTTCTTATACAGATTGCGGGTTGTCAAAATCCCTATGATGGAACTGCTACAACAGTAAATGTTGAAAGTGAATTTAAGGATGACGTAGTAGAAGTTTTACTAGATGAGACTGCATCATTAATTGCAGGAGATATAGAAAACTTTAATCAATATCAAACAAACCAGCAAACAGCAGAAAGAAATAATTAATGGATTATAAAAAACCACTTAAAGCAAAAGCAAAAGGACTCTCTAGACCAGGAACTAAAGTATCTGCTTCAGTAAGATCTGACAACATGAAAATGGTGGATGGCTTAACTGGAGATTTTGTAGTAGAAATAATGAATGCTAGAACTAGTCTTCATAAACTACACCTTCAAGTAACAGGTGTAGGATCATTTGCACAACACAAAGCACTCAATGAAATATATGATGCTTTACCAGAACAAATTGATGTTGTTGCAGAAGGTTATCAAGGTGCCTGTGAAGTCATCTTACGTTACCCAGAAAAAGCTCCAGTTACATTAGAAAGTGTAGAAGGTGCAATTTCATACTTAAGAGCGTTGTCAAACCAAGCATATGAACTGCAAGAAGTTATGCCTCACTCTGAAGTAAATAGTAATATAGATCTTATTAAAGACTCTATAAATGCAGCTAAGTACAAATTATTGTTCTTGGCTTAGTATATTTGATAATATTTTAGTATATTATATATGTGCACAAAGCACAAACTTTTATTTATAAACAATTAAATTTGAAAAACAATGGCTTATTTTAATCATGCTTTTTACAAAAGCTTTTTAGCAACAGATGCTACTGCTGCTAATGGAACAAAAACTTCTGCGTTGACTGCTGGTCAATTAGCATTAGTTGATGGTAAAGACTGGACTGTTCACGCAACTGGTGCTTTTCCAGCTCCTGGACTTGCTTATCTAGTTCAAGGATCTTTACATGCAAGTGATACTATTGCTGGTAACAAAAACCACGGTGGTTACGCTGAATCTGTTAAATCTAAAGGAATCAATCCACGTTACTTGACAAGAGTATGGGAATCTACTTGTGTATCTGCAACTGCAGCTACTGTTGAAGTAGGAGTTGGTCCTAAATGTTCTCCTTGTGGATCTTCTCTATTTTTGAGATTAGATGTTAAAGGAGCTCCAGCTCTACGTTTCCTAAACCGTAATGCTTATGGTATTGGTGATTCTGCTGGTGTATGTTGTATTGATGGTCAAGAATTTACTGATCCTGCTTTAGCAATTGCTACTGCTGGAAAAATGTTATTGGCTGACCCAATCCTTGAACCTTTCGTAAAAGAAGCTTCTGCAGGTGGTGTTGAAATTACAACTAGTATTTCAGGATCTGTAGTAACTGCTACATTTACAATTGAACAAGCTTTAGGTCTTGCTGCTTCTGGTAACTATGTTGCTTCAACAGATCCAGTTACTGATGTAGTATCAGCTAAACTTAAATTAGAAGGTTCTTACGTAGACACTAAATTTGGAAATGCTTCTTTTGATACAAGAGATTACTTTGGTAAAGAACCTGTACAATTGATTGCATCTGTTTTAGATGAAACTGGAAACCCATGTAATGACTGTGGAACAGTAGTTACTACTCCAGGAACAATGGAACAAAAAACTGGTGAAGGTGTACTAAGAAACTTACTATTAACTGAATCTTATGCTCAGGCTCCTTACCATCAAGGTAATGCAGACTCTGCACGTATGCGTGAGATTGAAGGTTCTGAAGAAGTTCTTTCTGCTGTAGACCGTAGTGCTTTATACAAAACTTACTATGTACAACATAGTATCCCACGTTTAAACAATGCATCAAGCGTATTTGATAATGATCAATATGTTTATGAGATTTTTGTTAAGTGTAGTGATACAGATACGCAAGGTAAGGTAGAAGCTCTACTAGATATATTGATTGCTGCTGCAACTGCATCAGGTAATCCAATAGTTAGAGAAGACTCTATTGATCAATAGGATTAATAAAATCTAAATAATTTAAAAGGTGAGGAAGAAATTCTTCACCTTTTTTATTTCCTAATCTGAAGGTTTTTTTGTATATTATCTATGTAGTACAGTAATTACAAAAAATACAATAATCATGGCTGATAAGCATATATTAAGTTTAGAAGTTCCTACAGTATCTAATAGAGAGATATTAAGCGTTAGAGATACTAGTCAGTATTCTGAAATACTTGATATAGACTGCGGTGAACTTTTAATTACATCTCCGGGGTATAACGTACCTGTTTTAATTAAAGTTGATACAAACTTTAACCTGCATCTTAACGGATGCCAACTAGCTGTTCAAACAGAAAACTGTGGTTCATCTAGAACTCCTTTGTCTGATGGTATCTATATTATTAAATATAGTGTAGCTCCAGTAGAAAAGGTCTACGTTGAATATAATCATTTACGTGTTACTACTTTACTTACTTTATACTATGAAACACTATGTCACATAGATGTTAAAGATTGTGAACCTCATAGTGAAAGAAAAGATCTTATTGATGAAATGAAGTATATAAGAACTTTAGTAGATGCAGCTGTTGCTAAAGTAGAATATTGTAATAGCCCCAAAGAAGGAATGGCTTTATATGATTATGCTAAAAAAAGATTACAAAAGATATCTTGCAAAACAGTAGGGTGTTAATATAAATAAACCAAAATTATGACTTGCGTAAAATGTAACAAAGCGTTTTCATGTGGTTGTCAAAAAACAAAAGCATCAGATGGTGCTATAGTTCATAAGACATGTAAAACTGCATACGAAACAGAAAAGAACACAGTTAAAAAATAAAGATGGACACTGCCTTAATTAAAGAAATACAAATACAAAAAAAGTTTGCTACAGCTACATATAAAAATTTTGTGGCTTTACGCTATGGTATGATACCATGTTGTGTTGTAGATGCTGAGGCAGCTGCTTTAGAAAAAGAATTGTGTGATTGGCAAAGCAAACTTAAATGTGAAACTTCTTGTGTTGGAGTTACGGTTAATGAAAATGTTGGGTACTTAACAAGTACTCCATATGTAGATCAACCAAAAGTATCTCAAACAAGTAGTGCTTCCTGTCCTTCTGTAACATACTGTCCAGATAACTCTGTACTAGAAAATATACTAACATCTATAAAAGAAATTCAAACAGAATTAAATAAGAAAATAGTTGATGGTTTTGTATTTACTCAAGAAACAGTTTCAACAGAATGGATAATACCACACAATTTAGACAAGTATCCTAATATAAGAATGGAAATGCCAGATGGCACAGATATAAATGGTCAAGTAACTAATATTGATGTAAACAATATGAAAGTTAATTTTGATGTACCTGTAGCTGGAACAGCATATCTAAGTTAAAAAAAAATAATAATAATAATAAAAAACAATTATGGCAATTAAGTATTTGTCTCATTTAGAGACGTTAAACATTGACTTGCAGCAAAATGAATTGCAGAATGCTGTAATACATACATTAACAACTGCAACAAGACCCGCTACACCAGTAGAAGGGCAAATTATTTACAATAGCACAGATAAAGCTTTAGAGATCTGGAATGGAACCGCATGGGTAAATGCAGCAGGGGATATTACAGCCGTTTCAGCAGGTGCGGGTTTAACAGGTGGTGGTACTCAAGGTGCTGTTACTTTAAACGTAGACTATGCAGGAACTGATAACTTTATATTAGCAGCTACTGATGACACAGGTGTTGCAATAGAAACAGGAGACTTTATTATTTATAGTGATGGAGCTACTGATGCTGTAAAGCATGCATACGTTGGTGATTTACCATTTACTGATAACTTAGGTACTGTAACAAGTGTTGGGGTTAGTGGTACTGGTGGTATTACAGTTGCTGATAGTCCTGTTACAACAAGTGGTGTTATTGCTCTTGGTTTAAGTAACATTCCAAATAGCTCTCTTGCTAATAGCGCAGTAACTGTTACCGCAGGTGCTGGTCTACAAGACGGAGGTGCAGTATCACTAGGTGGTACAATTACACTTAATGTTGATTATGCTGGAACTGATAACGTTATTTTAGCAAGTGCAGATAAGACAGGAGTTACTATTAAAGATGATTGGAAAATTCTTGTATCTGATGATGCATCAGCAGCTGAGTATTATAGTGTAAGTGATTTACCTTTTAATGCATTTACAGGTGTTACTTCCGTAGCAGTTACAGGATCAGATGGTATTGATGTAGATTCAGGTTCACCAATTACTACTAATGGTACTATTGCATTAGGTCTTTCAAATGTACCTAATACTTCACTTGCCAATAGCAATGTTACATACGGTAGTACTACTGTTGCTTTAGGTGGAACTTCAACTTCTATTGCTGGGCTTACTGGTTTAGATTTTACTGCAGCTGATGCTGCTATAGCTTCTTCTATAGGAGCTAATAAATTGACACTTGGTGGAGCTTTATCTACAGTTGTTGTTGCAGGTAACTTAACTGTTAAAGGAACGGTTACACAAGTTGATTCAACTGAAGTTAATATTGGTGATGCTATTATTAAACTTAATGCTAATGAAGTAGGTGTTCCTTCTCAAAACTCAGGTTTTGAAGTTGAACGTGGTACTTCTGCAAATGTAAGTTTACTATGGGATGAAGCTGGAGATAGATGGGACTTTGGTGCTTCTTATGATGTACGTGCTAATGCATTTATTGGTGATTTAGAAGGAAACGCTGATAGTGCTTCAATATGGGCAAATGCAAGAACAATTACTTTAGCTGGAGATGCTACTGGTTCTGTATCTATTAATGGTAGTGCAGACGTAACTCTTACAGCAACTGTTACTGCATCTGGTGTAGCTCCTAACTCTGTTGTCCTTGGTACAGATACTACAGGAAATTACGTTGAGGCTATTTCTGCAGGTGCAGGTATAGACGTTAGTGCGGGTGGAGAAGGTGTTACTGTTACGGTAACAGCTGAAACTGCAAGTGTAACTAACCCTGGTATTGCTGAGTTAGCAACAAGTGCTGAAACAATTACAGGAACAGATACTGGAAGAACGGTAACTCCTAAAGGTGCTAGTGATTTAGTTGCAGCTAGACAGGTTGCTGTAAGATTTTGTAAAAATTATGAAGCAGGTGCAACTGAATACAAAGTTGACCATCAATTAGGAGCTGAGTGTATAATTGCTCAAGTTTGGAATGCTAAAACAAAAGAAATGCTTTCTGTTGCAATGGTACAAACAGATGTAAATACTCTAACACTTATGTTAGATAAACCATCTCCATTTGATTTACAAGTTGCAATTATTAAAATATCATAAGTAAAAAAGTGTAATTATAAATTTTAATCATGATTCAACAATTATCACATCTTAAACACGGAGATTTTGTTCTCCCTATGCTTGATGGTACAGCCAATCAAGTATTAACTACAGATGGAAATGGTGTGGTTACTTGGACAACACAACAAACAGGAAGTAATAAATTTCTTTCTGGTTTATCTTTTGATACAGCAACAGGAGTTCTAACAGGAACCGTTACTGGATCAGATAATGTAACCGTTGATTTGGATAATAGATATGCTTTATCTGGACATACACATGATTATGATAATTATAAGTTTTTTAACCTTAAAACAAATGGGGTTCAAAAAACTACTGTACAGTCTGAGGGCACATTAGATTTCATTGCGGGAGATAATGTGGCTCTCAGCTACAGTGCTGGAGGAAAAATTACAATTTCTTCAACTGATACAAATACAAATACAAATCATTACCTATCAGGAGCAAGTTTTAATACAGGCAATGGTGTTCTAACACTTACTGTATCAGGTAATACAAATCAAACAGTTGATTTAGATGGACGCTATGAATATGCAGGACATAAGTATCATAGTTTTTCTGATGGACAGCAATTTTATGATTCTTACAATCAAGCAAACTATTTACGTTTATTTACTGAAAATACTGTTTTTGATACTTTTAGATTTAGGGAGTATTCAGATGTTGAATTTTGGAATGGAAGTGCTTGGGAAGCATGGACTCAAAGTTTAGATGTTTTATTTGATGGTAGAGAAGAAACTGGTTTTAGTTTACAACATGCAAATAAGCGTTTTAGATTTGTTATAAATAGAAGTAGTGGATGGCCAACAACAGCTTTGTTTGTTTTACAAAGTACTTGGTCTGATACAAGCAAACATACATGTGATGTTAAAATAGAAACGTTTGACGGAACTATCTGGAATGAAAAGACTAGATGGACTTATTCCAATTTCCAACGTGGTATGAACGTGCACACAACTAGTTCTTTACATGATGGTAAAAACAAGATGCGTGTTGAAATTGACATTGATTGGACTGATGCATCTCATAATTATTTTCCTTTTAAGAGTTTATTTTTACTAAGTAATTATTCTGGTGGTCAAACATTAGATCCTTGGACTTGGGATTATAGTGGAAGTGTAAACTTTCAAGCTTTACCTAAATCATCAGGTGAAAACTTAGCTACACAAGTATGGGTAGGAACTCAAAACTATGCTCCTGGAAATCACAATCATGATTCTGACTATGTAAATATTACAGGTGATACAATGACCGGTGACCTTAGTATAAAAGGTAATATACTTTTAACAGGTGATCCAACTACTACTAATCAAAGTAGAATGATTGATTTTACTGGTTTTGATAAAGAAGGAACTACAGATCCATCTGATAGAGCATTTATAAGACATACTGTGGGTGTTGGTGGTCATGCTGGTTCTACATTAGAGATTAGTTCTCAAAATGACGTAGGAGATGGTATATCTTTTACAACACATGCTGATAGTTTACTTAGACATAATGGTAATGCATTGTTTTCAACAGGTCATAAACCTACTTGGAGTGAAGTAGAAGACAAGCCTACTACATTTGATCCTTCAAGTCACAACCATGATGGAAGATACTTAAAATTAAATCCTAGATTAAATGCAAACGGTGACACTATAAAGGAATCAGGTATTCACATATGGGATGTAAGTGGTGCTACAGATGATCCAGTTGGGGCATCAGATGGTTTACTAACTACTAAGTATTGGGATTCATCAGATTGGGCAGTTCAAATGTTTGAGGACTTTCATCAAAGAGAAATTCATATAAGAAATAAAAGAAGTGGTACTTGGCAAGAAGACTGGGCACAAGTTCATACTACAGATAACTTTTCTACTACGGATGTTGCTGAAGGAGCAACTGCTTATGGATGGGGAAGTCATGCAGATGCAGGTTATAGCACTACAGATAACGATACAATATTTAATGGTGGAGATATTGATAATCCAGTAATTGTTGCAAACAGATCTGCTGATAGTATTTTACATTATGCCCAATCAGGTAACTGGACAGGTGCAATTAAAATAACAATTCCTGGTGCACATACAGGTAATTACTCAATGCTTGTTTTACGTATAACTATATATGAATATACAAGTGATGCTCATACAACTTATACTGTTTCTGGTCATGATTGGACATCAGGATGGTATAATAAATCAATAAAAAAATGGGGTCATAGTAAAAAGAATGTTGATTTTGGTTACAGTACAACAGATAACCAAGATTATTTAATAGTTGGTGAAATAGATTCTAGCTGGTCATATGGTCATGTTACTGTAGATGTTATTGCTCATCCATCTTTTTACAGTTCTTCTATGAATTTAGATTCAGGATGGAAGATAGAAAAAACTACTGACCTAGAAGGCGTTACAAGATCAAATGCTACCAATATAGTAGTTCATGATACTTCAAATTTTATTAATAATTCAACAGAATGGAATACAGCATACACACATTCACAAGCAACTCATGCACCTACAGATGCTGAGAAAAACGTACAATCAGACTGGAGTGCTGCTTCAGGTGATGCGTTTATACTTAATAAGCCTACTACATTTGCACCAAGTGCTCACAACCATACTTCATTAACAGGAGTTACAAACTTGACATTTGCTGCACAATCATCAGATGCTGCATCTATAACAACAAATATAGATGGTACGCATACTTACTTTGATTTTAATTTAACTGATGATAATAATAATGATTGGTGGAGATGGAGATTTACACCTACAGGTAGTACTGTTTATGATGCAATGGTTTTAAAACCTGTATCAAACGGTAATGCTAATCTTATTGTTTCAGGAAATGTAACAGCAGATAACATTCCTACTTCTTATGCTCCTGTTAATGCTGAACAAAATGTTCAGGTAGATTGGAATGCAACAAGTGGTGATGCTTTAATACTTAATAAACCAAGTCTAGCATTCAATACAATTATTGGTACTGATTCAGATATTAATACAAGTGGTGCAATTGTAATTGACCAGTTGAATATGACTGATGGAGTTATTCAATCACACTCCACAAGAACATTAACCGCTGCAAATTTAGGAATAGCTAAACCTGCTAAACCAGTTAACTTAATATTATCTGTTGTAAATGATACTATAAATGTAACTTTTGAACAAGCTGAAGTAACTAATGATGAATATCTAGTATTTAGTGCTGTTAATGAAAGTAGTTTTGGTTTAATATCAGTTTTCTCTTCTGAAGATTTTGCAAAAAATATGAGTGTTATAGATGATTCATTTACACAATCAGGTAAAATACACTATAGAGTATATGCTGTAAAGAATGGTATTTATTCTGATCCTTTAACAGCATCAGTTGATTATTCTACACCAACTAATGATGTAGCAAATATGTATTCTGTGTCTTTAAACACAGCTCATTTTGTTCAATGGAATCAACCTTCAGTAAACTCTAGATTTATAAATACTTATAAACTGTATGGAGAAAGTCATACAAATGCAGATTCTTTAGATAAAAGTAATTCTGTATTGTTGTATGATGGGTTAAATACATCATTCATGCATGCTGTATCAAAAGATAATAATTTTACTCAGTTTTGGGTTGATGTAATATATAATTAATATGGAAGAAAGTTTAGAATATTGGGAATTGCAATTAGAGCAATATAAAACTGATTTAGAAAATGAAACTTCTATAGAAAATAATGACTTAACTTTAAAAGTTTTATTAGAGAAAAACATAGTACGTTGTGAAGAAGTAATAAAAAAATTAAAGAATGGCTAGATTTTCAAGTGCAATATTAAATAAAGACTCAGCTTCTGAAGTTGTTGGTTGTTTTATGTCAGACGATGAGGGTACTCATACTTTAGGTCCTGTTCAAAAGGGAGGAATGAGTAATGCTATAATTAATAGTGGTTCTGGTGAGTATGATGGAGGAGAAAGATGTATTGGTGGACATAACTCATATGATATAGATGGTGATATATTAATGACATGTGGTTGGGGTGATGGCGTAGCTTTCAGAAGACTCAATGATGATGGCACAATGACTAAGTTATACCATGATAGTAATGCATTATGGAGAGATACTACCTCTACCTATAACCACATGCAATCTGTAGCAATGGCTAAGAGTGCAGGGAAAGCGGTTGTAATGAGTTATAACGTATATGGCTATTCTATATTTGATTATAGAGGTGCTAAAGATGGTACTACTAATGAAGGTGCCATAATCAGAGAAGATAGACCAAGTCATCCAAACCCTACAGATTTTATTGATCCATCTGGTACAAACTCAAGATCAAATGGATATCTCAGAAGAACTGGTTATTGGTATGCTGGTGGTTTGTGTGCTGCGGGTGATTGGATATATGCTTCAGAACATGACGCTAGACATTACAAAAAATACCCTAGAAGAAATTTACTTACAGGAGAACAGCAAATGTTAGAGTCTTCAGTAGTTAAATATGAAGGTTCTGCAACTGATGATAGAAATGGTTATAGAGGTTCTTTATCTTATGATGAAGTTAATGATAGAATGTATTATTGGAACTATGAAGGAAACGGTGGATTTACTGTTATACTAGATGCTTCAACAAATGATGCAAAATCACTATGGTGTGATTTAGAAGATACTGTAGCAGGAACTAATTCAATTAAGACGGTTAATGGGTATAATAGAGATCCTGGTTTATTTATTGTAAACCCTAACTCAGAACCAAATGTTATAATGTGTGGTGGATATGATCACATATTAAAAGTAGATTATACTCCTTGTTTTACCGGAGGTGTTCCAAATGTAATAGAAGCTAACCCAATAAATAATGTTACTACAAATATTAATCAACCCGGTTACTTAAGAGTAGGATCTAAATTTCAAAAGACAGAAGGTACACCTACTGATAAATTACCAGGTTCAAAGAATTTTATGTTTGTTGGTGCTGACAGAGGATGGGCAAAGCCGGACTTTTGTTATCATGATATAGGTGCAGGTAAAACCTGGGCCTCTAGAAGAAGAAGTAACTACAAAGAAGATACAACTACTAATGGTAGAGGTTCTACAGCACAAAGTGACTACGGTCACTCACCTGTTTTAATGGAATCAGCTAATGGTTCAAAATATTGGATAAGAATGGGATACGCATCAGATGGTCATTCTTTTAAAATACACAGAGAAGATCAACATCCATATGAACTTATAGGTGATTGGCATGTAGTATATGGTATATTTACATTAGAAAATAATGCAAACGTTGATATGGTTTTTCTACATAATATGAGTAGTTTTGTTATACCTGCTAATTGTACTGTAAATGCTCAAGTGTCTAATGATAATGGATCAACGTATGAAGCATATGATAGAACTTCAAATGAGTCTCATATATTTTCTTCTACAGGTACACAATTAAAAGTAAAGATTTCAGCAAAAGGTTTTTTTGATAGTAGTCCTTTTTATGTTGAAGGTGCTAGTATGACCGTAAATTATTCATCTATGCATGATGCAGCAAAAAAGACTAATATCAAACACAAACATAATAGAAAAAGATTAAGATAATGGCAACAACTACACCATCTAAAAGAGACTTAACCATAAGCGGAGAACAGATTGCATCTACGGATGTAATGACTCACTTGGGTAAAACTGTTGCTACAAAAGAATTTGTAACAACATCTATAACAAACTTAGTTAATTCCGCACCTGTTACATTAGATACATTAAATGAATTAGCTGCTGCATTAGGTGATGATCCTAATTTTTCTACAACTATATCTACCAGCATTGGTAATAAATTAGATGCTAGTGTAAACCCAATTAAATCTGCAACAGTTAGTAATGATACAATTACATTTACTCATGCGGATGATACAACATCAGAGGTTACAACATCAGACAAAGACACAACATATTCTATAGGTGACGGTGGATTAACCACAAAGAACTTTACAGCAGCATTAAAAACAAAATTAGATGGTATTGATGCAGGTGCAAGGGTAGATCAAGACTTTAGTCCTATATTTGAGAATGCACACGCTAATTATTCAATGAGTGGTGGTGGAACTGTTACTTGGACTGGGACTACATTAAAGTGGACATCCAGAATTATATGTATACCTGTAAGTAAAAACTTTAGTTCTAATGGGCACATAGACATTGCAGCTAATACTGGTATTCAAATTCCAAGTTGGCATGGTTTATATTGGGTACACCAAAGAGGTAAAGATTACGGATCAGGTGCTCTTCAAGTTTTAGACTATAATGGAGCCTCAGTTCTTCCTGATGAAAATTGGTTACTAATAGCTCAAAATAATGCAGACACAGGATCTTTAAAATGGATGCCTGGTGTTATAATACTCCCTGGTGGTGATTCAAATTTTAATGCAGATTCAGGTGTATGTTCTTGGAATATAGGACCTAAAGGAGACAAAGGTAATCCGGGTACAAATGGTACTGACGGAACTAACGGAACAGATGGTGTTGATGGAGGAGAAGGTCCTGAAGGCCCTAGAGGTCCAGGAGGTGCTGATGGTACGGATGGTACGGATGGTGAACGCGGAGTACCAGGATCTAATGGAACTAATGGTTCAGATGGTAGGGACGGTGCTCCTGGTCTTCCTGGTGCTGCTGGAGCTGATGGTACTAATGGGGTAGATGGAGCTGATGGAACTGATGGAGTAGATGGAACTAATGGTGCTGATGGAACTGATGGATCAAGGGGTCCCGCTGGAGTAGATGGAACAAACGGTTCTGACGGAGGACAAGGAGCTAAAGGTGATAAGGGAGATAAAGGGGATACCGGTGATACTTTAGATGTAACATCAAATTCTAATAATAGAGTAATCACAGCAACAGGAGGATCAACTGTGCAAGCAGAGACAAACTTAACTTTTAGTGGTACTACTTTAGGAATTGCTGGATCAGGTATTAGTTTTGATGGAGTAACTATGAGATTTACAGTATAACATTCAACCAATGGATTTAACAACGTTAAGAGAATTAAAACATAATGAGTTTTCTGAACCACAAGGAAACTTAGTTGCTAATATCCAAGTTAAAGGCACTGGATATAACGCTAATGATACTGGTGCAGGTTATATCAGATGGATAAATAGAGAAGGAAAACAACTAGGAGAAAACGTTGGAGGTAGAGGAATATCCTTGGCAATTTTAGATCACTCTACCATGGAACTTGTAACTCCCATTAAAAGATATGACGTATATGCTTCAGAAGTTGAAAGAGATAATTTAGCAAAAAAATTAATGGATATACACTCAGGTGAATTAGGAAATCTTATTTACTGTATGTCTTCTTTTGATGCTATAGGAACTAATGAAGGTCTTGCAGAGGCAATGAATTTAGTAAGAGCTAATCACTGGTTTAAATTACCTGGATTACCAAATGGTCCAACTCACAGACATCCATATGCTGCAATAGGAACAAGCAGGCTAGGTATTATAAAAGAAGTATTACACTCAAACGCAAGTGGTGCAGATGCAGCTTATGCAACATTTTCTGTATCTGAAGATTGGGATAATCTAGGAGCAGAGGGATATGGTCCAGAAATTACAAATGGAGAAAGCATAGTTGAAATAAACTATGACGGCACAGGATACGGTTTTCATCATAAATATTTTACTATGGATGAAGACGGTAAAAACTCCTTGTATGATGGAGAATATGTTAGAATGACAGGCCAACAAAAAATTAGTCTAGACAGATTAAACGCAGGTGGTAAAGTGACTTCTTATTTTTGGAGTGCATCAGACACAGATGGTTGGATAAGATCTTCTTCTGTTAGTAATTACTCTGTAGAATGGGAAACATTTGAACTTTTTTATAGATGGGATAGAGCAGCAGATACAGCTAGTGGAAGTAACACAGGAAACGCTGAGGCTAAATATTTAAGAACTGGTCATTATCATATGCCTAGTAGTATAGATACAGGTGTTTCTTCTATAAGAAACATACAAATTCAAAGATGTGGTTTTAAACCAATAACTAAAAATACCGTTTGTTTACAAAGCAATGTAATGTCAGCACAGCATATATCAGAGCATATTGGTTTTAAGTTAGGAGATGCTACATCATATTATAACCTTTGGGCATCAGATAGAAATTTAACTAATCAACCAAATTTAGCAGATTCAAGACTTGGATCTGGTTTTGATTCACAAGAAGTAAGATGGTTTGATAGGACACTTACAAATAGGAATGAATATAGTATACATGAAGGTAAAAACTTAACAGGTGATTCTAACAGATATAGTGAAATAGGTTATGTAAATATTGATTCTAATAAAATGTACGTTGGATTAATATGGATGAATTGTAAAGAAAAAACCGGTGGTAATAATTACTTGGGTACACATACAAGAGATAATGGTAGTCAAGTACCTACATATGCTTATTCTGGAACTAGTAATACAACAAACCCTTACTCACATTACCCAGGACACAACAATGTAGAAAAAGATAAATGGTCTTTAATGGCTTATTGGTTTTTACCACATTGGTTTACTGATGCTCAAGGGAATGAATTTTATAGTAAAAATTGGTGTAGAGCTTTTGGTAATTATGAAAATGGAAGTGCAGATAATTTAACTAAAACTTTAGGTAGTGTTGGGGCCAATGGAGGTAATATTAGAGTTTCTAGATTTAAAGAAGGAGATGACCAAATACATTTAAGATGGTTAGATTATTATAATGGTACTAGATCACATAAAACATGGTGGGCTTTACCGGGTATATATGAAGTAGATCCTATGGATATACAAAGATTAGGTCAACTACATGGTATAGACATAAAAGAAGTATTAGATGAAAAATAATAATGAATATACGTGCACTGAATGTGAAGGAGCCTTTAGTGGGTGTTCTGAAAATGAATGTTTAGTTTCACTAAATCAAAACTTACAATAAAATGGCAGATTTAAAACAAGGAACAACAGTAGGTGGTAATGAAGTATTACACACTGGTAATTATAACACAGCAAACTTTCCACAGTTTGTAGGTGTAACTGGAAGTACAGGACCAAAAGGAGACGCAGGTGCCAAAGGTGATGCTGGTACAAACGGATCAGACGGATCAAACGGTGCTAAGGGTGACAAAGGAGATGACGGAGACAGAGGCCTAGCTGGTTCTGACGGAGCCGCTGGAGCTAAAGGAGATGCTGGAGCTGCAGGTGCAAGAGGACCAGCAGGAACAGACGGAGGAAAAGGTGATACCGGAGAAGCCGGAGGTAAAGGAGACACGGGTTTAGCTGGAGCAAAAGGAGATGCAGGTACAAATGGTGCAAGAGGACCAGCTGGTTCTGACGGTGCTGCCGGGGCTAAGGGAGCAGCGGGTGCTGCCGGAGCCAAGGGGGACCCTGGAGCAGCTGGTGCTAAAGGAGCAGCCGGAGCAGCTGGGGCAGCTGGTGCTAGAGGGCCCGCTGGAGCAGCAGGAGATGACGGAGCAGCAGGAGATGACAATGAAAGTAAAACAAATGGTGCCAAAGGAGATGCAGGTGCAGTAGGTCCAGCCGGACCAAATGGTGGAGCAAGTCACTATACTAATTCAGGAGATAGCTCAAGTAAATATAGATTCTGGGGTAATTCTGCAACGTATGGTCTTGGTATGGTATCTGGTCAATCTTATGGTTATTTAAATGATTATGCTACAGTATTTCAAATGAATAATGATGCAGACCGTGGATGGGTTTGGAAATATGAAGGTCAAGGAAATAATGATGGAGCAATGTCATTAACTACAAACGGTAGATTAAAATTAAAAAATGTAGCTGATGTAGGTTTATTAGCTATAGCAGGCACGACAATAATTGATAGTAAAGGTACATGGGTAGGAGAATCTACAAATTTACAAGGACCTAGAGGACTAACAGGAGCAGCAGGAACTAACGGAATTAACGGAGCAAAAGGAGATGCTGGAGCAGCTGGTGCGGCTGGAGCAAAAGGTAATGCTGGTGCTGCAGGAGCAGCCGGTGCAAGAGGGCTTACTGGGGCAGCGGGATCTACAGGAGCTGCTGGACCAAAAGGTAGCACTGGATCAGCAGGTAGTGCTGGTGCTAGAGGAGCAACAGGACCACAGGGACTACAAGGAATACAAGGTCCTGCAGGTTCAAGTGGTGGCAAAATGGAAGGAGTTAAAAATGCTTATTATCATGAGGGCCATGGTACTATGGCATTTGAATTAGAAAATGGTATGACTATTTATATGCAACGTTATGAGCCAATTGGTAAAAGATAATTATAATTAAAATAATTTTATTATCTTTGAGGTATAAACATTATAAAAAATAAACCATCATGGCAAAAAAATTAAAAAAAGTTGTAGAATCAAAAAAAGTTACAGCTGAAGAATTATTAGCTTTACAAACTTTACAATCTAATATTAATAATGCTTTAGTAAATTTAGGTAATATTGAAATTGCTAAGTATGAATTACTTCAAGATCATGCATCTTTAAAAAATTCATTAAAAGAAATGTCTGCTACGTTACAAGAAACGTATGGAGAAGTTAATATTTCTTTAGCAGATGGTGCTATTTCTGAAGCAGAAGCACTACCAGTAGATAACTAATTATTAGTATACTGTATACATAACATCTTATTTTATAACTTAAAGTGATTGAACTACTTGTTTGATTGCAAAAACTTTTGTATATTATATTATATACCGGTAAGTTACTAGGTTTTAAAATAAGATGTTTATGATACCAACGAATAATGGAAGCACAACACCGTGCTCTAACATATCTTCAAATTGTGTCATCTGGCAAGGTCCGGATCTACCGTGTATAGACATATGCAATGGTGACAGTGTAAGTGAAGTTATTGCAAAACTTGCTGAAGAGCTTTGTAAAATTATAGATTCAGTTGCAGGAGAACCTGATCTTTCAGGTCTTGATTTAAAATGTGTATTACCCGGAGGACAAGAAGCTCCAATCAAACTCTCAGATACCTTACAGTTAATTGTTGATAAAATATGTGCTACTACTTATCAGCCCGCATATGTTTTACCTACTATAGATTTACCATCATGTTTATATTATACTGAAGGAGTTCAACAAATAACAGCTTTAAAATTAGATTTATATGCTGAGTATCTAGCTGCAGAAATTTGTAAAATATTAGATAGTATTAATTTAATTAATGTTACTATTAATAATCATGAAACCAGATTAATTACATTAGAAAATTGTGTTTTAACAGATGGGTCATGTACTCCAGCAGGAGGCGGTGGATCTGGAAGTCTTATATCCCAATGCATCAATCCTGGTTTATCAATGGCTGTAACAGCTTTGTTATCAGAGGTTGAATCTAAGCTTTGTAATTTAGAAACTGCAGTTGGTAGTCCTGCCTTAATAGGTTTAGCAATCAATCAAAGTTGTATAACTGGATCAACAGGAATGTTATCAAGTAGTGCTACTTACGGTTCAGCTGGTAGTTGGGTTAATAACCCATCAACACTTGCTCAATCTCATAGTAACTTATGGGCTATAGTATGTGATATGTATACTGCAATAGAAACAATACAATCAACTTGTTGTGGAAGTGGGTGTGATGATATTACATTTGCTTATTCAGCAACTCTTAATACAGATGCTGCAGGAAATGCATCAACTATTTCTTTTAATTTTTCAGGATGTAACATACCACCAGCATATAGTGATTGTAATGGTTTTACAACTCTTACAATAACAGATGGTATTGGTGGATCTACATCAACTACTACAGATATAAGTATTGCTCAATCAGGATCACCTGTGGTAGTATCTTTGGCATCACTTAATAAATTTCAAGGATTTACAACGCAAGTTGCATTTTGTGCAACAGATGGTACTAACCAGTGTAGTGATAGTATTAGTAAAACTCTATCTAGCCCATCTAATTGCCCTTCAGATATAGGTGTTAGTTCTATAACAGATTCAACAGCAACGGTAGCATTTACAAATAATTTAGGAACAACAGCAACATATAGTTTATATGTTATGACAGTTTCTACACCGCAAACAATAGCATTCACTGAAGTTAAAAATAACCCAGGTACTGTTGTAAGCTTTAATGCAACGGGCTTAGATGCTGAAACAAATTATGTAGTTAAACTTGTAATAAACTTAAATGGGTTTACAACGTATTGTGATGATGTTCCTTTTGAAACAGCTGAAGCAGATATACCAGCAGCATGTAATCAATATGAAGTTACTGGAATAGCAGACCAATCAACATTATTTAATTATGTTAATTGTGATGGAATCCCTACAACAATTACATTATATGGTTCTCAAGCAGGTGTGAAACCAGTTGTAACTATATGTGCGCGTTCTTACTCACCTGTACCAGGTGTAACAGTAATTCTTGAGCAATTATGTCAACCTTAAAAAAAATATAAAATAATATGTCCTGTAATTGTAATAAAAATAGTTCAAAACCTTGTGGGTGCAAAGACAGCAGTTATGCTACACCTTGCGGATATACAGAATGTTCAGTAGGTAATGAACGTTGTGATGATGTTCAATGTACTGAGTGTGTTAGTTATTGTGGAACTTCTTTTCAAATAGAAACAGCAGCAGGTATTTTTAAAGTTCAATCAGGAGAAAGACTTGATCAGATTTTACAAAAAATGGCTTTAACAATGGTTAATGGTTTAGGTGCATGTACTGCAGATAATGTACATCATGCTCCTTACAATGTATATGCTCAAGGAATTGAAGCTAATAAAGCTACTGTAGTGTGGAATGGTGCTTCATCTTTAAGTGCAAGTTTTAATGTTCAGTATGATACAGTAGTAACACCTTCGGGATGGACTACAGCTAATTTAACTCCTATTTCAGTTCTTGAATCAAAGTTTGAAATAACAGGATTAACTACAGCAACAGATTATAAAATAAAAGTGCAATCTTTATTTGGTGGAGTCTATTGTGACTCAGTTGAAATATTGATTACTACTTTATAAAATAACAACAGAGAAGTGGTGGTTTGTTGGTTTTCTACTACTAACGTTGGAGAGGCTCCGTTTAGGGGCCTCTTTTTTTTATTAGAAGAAATTCATTATATTTGGTAAATTTAAAAATCTTCATTATTATGCAAAACCTTAAACAAGAAATAAAAGAAACTTTAAAGTGGAAAAAACATTCTTCATATTGTGCAGCTAAATTAGGTATTTTAGAATCAGAATATGTAAAGCTTAAAAAAGAAGTTCTTTTAGAGAGAAGGTTATCTAAAAAAAAGAAAAAACATTTACACAAAATATCACAAGATGTTAATGTTACAGAGGCAAT
>TARA_R110001606_G_scaffold228706_1_pt1 | contig 32302 bp, 24 predicted proteins | sample TARA_R110001606 | Tara Oceans TARA_R110001606 (sample SAMEA4398315) | marine metagenome | biome: Polar Biome; feature: [SRF] surface water layer (ENVO:00010504); material: water (ENVO:00002006), including particulate matter (ENVO:01000060) such as... | depth 5 m
TCTGATCGTGAATTGTCGGTTGCTGGGCGCGCGCTCCTGAATACGTTGCTGTCTTCCCCCATTGATATTTCGAGTGTTTAGAATCCGGTTTTGGCTTAGCCGTTCAGCGCACTGGAAGACTGTGAAATCCTGCTGATGGACGTGGCATAAGCTAGCAGCTCTGTGCTCAGGCCAGCCACTCCAGTATCTGATCATGCACGACTTTGTTGTCGAGCAGATCCAGATGGTTCAGCTTTTCGAAAACGCGGCAGTCTTCCGGGCGGATGGACAATTTTTTCAAATCATCAGAATGCTGCCCTTTGGCGCTATCCAGCCGAACCAGGAGATCGCCCAGAATCGTGCTGGTAAAATCCGAGACGTGTTTGCCGATAGCCGCGGCTACGAAGTAGTGTCGAGTTCCTTCTCGCAGCGGAACCGGCTTGCGGTAGTCCGGGTGGAAGTCATCCTGATTGATGCCCTCCCAGTCTTCGTCAAGCAAATTGCCATGCCGCAGATCCTTGATGCCTGCGCTGGTATGCTGGCCCAGCGCAAACGGACTGGCGTAGCGGAACTTCCTCATGACGAAGGTCAACAGATGGCTGGCTTTGGCCAGGGCTGCGCCATGGTGAGGTGAGCCAAGGTAAAGTGCATTTTTCAATAGCTGAGTCCAGGGCCTGCCGAGTTCGCTGCCGTACCAGCAGGCGCTGCGGATAACGAGTCCACCCATACTATGGCCAATCAGGGTTAGTTCCTCGACTTCAACTGGCCAGGTTTCAATCAGCAACTGCAGTTGCTCGCACAGCTCCTTGCCATTGCTGGAGATATGTCTGCCCGTGTTGTAATTGAGATACAGCGGAGTGGAGCCCTGCGCACGCTGTATTTCCGTGCCCAGATTCCCTTCATTGTGCCCTTTCCAGTACTCATGTGAGAGGCATAAGCCGTGAACTAATACCACGATACGTGGGCTGGCGTCCGGGATCATATCGCTGACACTTTCTGATCCAGGCAGCAGGTTCTCGCCCTGACTGTTTCTGAAATGCATGTTAATCGCCAGAGGATTGTTACTGGCTACCAGATGATCCCCGCACACTCCGTTCAGTGCAGCAGTGATTTTCACGCTTTGTGGCGAGAGTGAGCGCTCTTCTTGCGCTGATAGCCCATCAAGTGACTGATGCAACCCCTGTTTTAGTAAGGAGGTGGTCGACTGAATGATCTGATAAGTGCGGCCACGTCGCTCTTCAGGAGGTTCGCCTGAGATATCCCGCAGCCGGTTCAGTGGATTCACCTCTCTCGCAATCGTACGATGCATCTTTTCGACGATGTCAGTAACGCCACCGGTAACATCCAGAAGCAGTTGAGCCGAACCGTGTAACGATTTGATTGATACCATTCTGCATTCCTCGAGAGATCGTTCAGAACTGCCAAAAAAAATCTATATACTTGGCTTAAGCTTTCCAGGACCGGTCGTGCCTTGATCGGCTGATCTTGTATCACAATGTACTATTAGTTTTGCATTTCTCCGATGCAAATGCTGTGGCAAGGCGCTCTGATATCTAACGTATTTGATAAAGTTACGATTCTTGTTACGGGTTTTTTGCCCTGGTCATATTCAGCGTTTGCTGGCCGCACCCAGCCGCTAAAAGGGTTAACCTGATGGATTGCCTGCTATGAACCGATATCTGAAAAACATCCGCGACGGCAAGGCCATCAACTTTGAGGCATTCCTCAAGAAGCTGCCAGACGATATTGCCGGCCGTCACTGGAAATATTTTTCGGTTGAAAAAGTCGGCGCGCAGAAATGGCGGGTTTCGTGTTTGGAGGATGGGCTGCTTGAGCGCCTTGAAATGGTTGCGGTCAAGCCTGAAAGTCGGAGCCAGGCCGCGAGCCAGGGCGACTCCCATCGTCATGCTCCAGATCACGCTTTTTTACTGGTTTATCACTCGTTGCAGAAGGGCCAGCGCCCGGAAGTAGTGATGCTTTCTCGGGAGGGCGCTGTTTGTAATTTCAAGTCCAAGAAGTTCGGGCTTCTGGTCGAAAACGAGCAGAACTTCTTTGATAATACGAGAATGTTAGAGTTTTTGGGCGAGTGTGAAGGCGATATTTTCTCGCTGGATAATTGCGATGTGATTCTGGGTAGCGGCAACCGGGTAACCCGGCCATTGGTTCTGGATTGGTTGGGGCAGTACGATAGCCTTTTTTGTGCTTTCGATTACGATCTCGGTGGCCTGAAGATGTTCGGGAGCATTAAACGCTATCTTGGCGACAAAGCCCATTTTGCGCAGCCGATACACTGGCACCAGTGGCACAATGCGTTTCGGAAAACGCCCGGCAGTAGCGAACGCTTTGCTCAGGCCATCGCAGCGGCGGAGTCGTTCGGGTTTGATGGGCTGGCTGTAGCATTTCGCAAGACAGGGCACTTCATGGAGCAGGAGATGATTCTGGATGAACACTGATGTAGCACTGGAACCAGGCAGATCCCAGGGTTTTCCGTTCGGTATCCGCCGCCTGGTTCTGGTGGATTCGGCAGGCTTTTGTTACGTAGAAATCCCGGTTGATAGTCATGCCCTGATCCTTGGGCCGGGTAACCTTGGTAAATCCAGCCTGTTGAACTCTCTTCGCCTGTTTTTGTTGCCAGAAAACAACTTCAAAAATAGCCGTAAAAAGTTCGCCTTTCGTAATGCCAGCGCCGGCAGTTTTTATTCCAATGAAGAAAGCTATCAGCATTATTTCCCGAGTCAGTACAGTTTCCTGATTATGGAAGCGGAAAACCTGGCCGGCGTTCACTGCCAGATTCTGTATCGCGAGCAAAGCAGTCAGCTCAGCTACGGTAGAGCGTTTGTTCCGGTTTCTTATGATCAGCTTCGGCCCCTCTTCTGGGATGTAGAGGACGCAGAGGGAATTGGCCGCGCCCAGCCGGAACTCTCCTTTAGCCGGGTCTCTGATGCGATTAAAAAGCTGTCAAAGAACACGCTTTTTACCAGCGACACTGCGCGTCTGAAATCCCTTCTTTACAGCAGCGAACTGATGTCCGCTGACAAGGTGAGATTCTCGGTGTTGCCCCTTGGTGAGTCTGATGAGCGCCGCGTGCAGTCTTTGCGCACATTGATTCTTCTGTTGTTTGAAATGAAGGCAGATGATCAGGCGATGGCAAATGCGGTCGCCAGTATTATCGAGGCTGACAAGAAGTTTGCGGATGACGCGTTCGATTTTAATATCGATCAGTTCCTGAATCGCCACGATGATCTGAAGGAGCAGCAGAGGCAGTTGAATCAGATCGAAAAAGAGCGGAGTCGGTTCGATCGCCTGAATGCCGATTATCAGAAGTACCGCCAGCTTCTTGGCAGCCAGCAGGAATTTGCGGCCTTCAGGGATGGTCTGGTTGAGGCGTTGACAGAAATTGGCCAGCGGCGCTCCAAGTCCATCGCAGAATTGAACGAACATAAGGACACGCTGAAATTCGTGAAGGAAAAAGTCAGCAAACTTGGGCAGGAAATTTACGGTTTGCAGGTTCAGATCAAAACCGCTGAGAACAAACTCAAACTGGCCGAGCAGAACCGCCAGGATGGCGATTTACTCGTCTCCCGTTACGGCGATATGTCCCGTGAGGATATCGAGGAGTTGTTAACCGAGGAGTTGAGGGGAAAGCAGTCCCATCTCAATGCGCTGAAAAGCCATGCCCAGGCAGAAATACGGACGCAAGAGCTGCTAAAACAGATTGAGGCCAGTGAACACAAGCTGAAATCCCTGGGTGAAAGGGAAGCCAAACAGCAATGGCAACTGCATAGCCAGCTTGAGGCCGAGGTTGTTGCACCGCTTCAAGCGGTGGATCAGCGATTGGTCATGGCGAGCCCGGGGCAGCCCCTGGATGAGAAGACAAAATCCGTGATAACGGCTTTTGCGGGCCTGTTTGAAAGCGGGGGTAGTCGTTACGACTGGTTTGACGTGGAATTTCCTGCCCGGAAGCTCAAGCCTGAAGACTTTGCCGCTATGCGCTCCAGGCTCGAAAGCGATATACGGGCTCTGCGCAGAGAGCGGGATGAGCTTACGGGGAGTGCGGATCAAAAGCAGGATCGCCCGCAGCAGATAACCCGTACCGAGAAGGAAGTCCGATCCATCGAAAAGGATCTGGAAACTCTTGAACGTTACCCGGCGGCTTCTACCATCATCAAAGACGAAACCCGCTCTATCGCCGATAATCGGGAAAATCTCGCCGGCACAGACGAAAAAATCCGGAAAGAGCAGGAAAAACTGGAAGCACTTGAGAGCAAGGTAAGCAAAGCCCAGGAGGTAGCCAATCGCTTCAGGGAGCGGGAAGAAGAGTTGGTGCACGTCAGAAAATCTGTAAGCACGGTAGAGCAGAGAATCCAGTATTTACAGTCTGCCCGTGCTGAAAAAGCCATGCCTTCGGAGGAAGTCGGCGTAGCAAGGTTTGATGATATCCAGCGCCAGTTGGACGATCTGGATAAGTTGCGCATCAGTATCCTCACGCATTTGCGGTATTTTATTTACGAGAGTGTGCTGGAAGATAGCGAAGGGGAACTGCAGAAAGACAGCCCGTCTTCAGCGGTGATCCGCGATACGTTCAGGGCGCTATCTGATCTGTTCGACGCCCTTGGTGAACGCTGGCAGGTTCTCGAAGAAGAAATTGCCATTCATAACGAAACGGTCGCGAGTTACCGTCGCGCCCTGAAAACCAACCACGATCATATTGCCCGCTTCGAGGCCCAACTGAACCGGGAGCTTGCCGGTGTTCAGATCAATGATCTGGTGGAGATCCGGGTCGATATCCATACCGATCCGAAATTCCGGAACCTGGTGGAGGAATCCGCTGCGATTGATCCTTACAATCGCAAACTTCAGTCTGATGCGTTCTATGGGCGTCTCAAGGTGTTTGTGGCGGAGTTCTTCGGAGACGAGGGAGGTAACAACCGGTTAACCATGGATAAGGTCATTACCGGTATTTCCTATAGCACACGTAAACAACATGCCAGCCACCTTGATAAAAAGGGGCAATCTACGTCCACCACGGCTCTGATCAATCTTGAGCTGGTTTACCGTTTGCTCAAACGGGTTCTGTACCCCGACGTGCGTTTGTCTTTCCCGATGGTGCTGGATGAGCTGGCCAGCATTGATATCAGCCAGATGCCGTCATTGTTGGCACGGCTGCAGGAGCAGGGTTTCAATCTGTTCTCTGCGGCGACGCACAGTGCCAGTGCGGAAGTGATCTATCTGGTGGGAAAACACCTGGAAGTAGGCCAGATGCGCACTTCCCGGCCTTACAGTCCGCAGAGAACGCTGGTTTTCTGGGGCGGTGCAGAAGGCTTTACCGATAAGGCCGGTTTGAGCAACTGGGTGGATCAAGGCCAGAGTGCTCTGCTGGATGCGCCGAATGAGTAAACGCTTCAGTACTCTTGATACCACGCGACTGCTGTTTGAGCACCCCAGGATTTTTTTTCGGTTGATCGAGAAGATGGATCGTAACGGCGTGCGGTTTGTGCGTGAAAATGAGCTCGTGATGGACGTTCTGGAGTATTCCCGTGGGTTGAACAAGCCGGATCGGGAGCGCCTTCTGCTCGCGCTTTCTCCGGATAACCTGTTCCGGGCCGGGTTGGTTATAGACATCGTCAAATCCGCCGGTGAGCGCAGGCTGGTCTTCCAGAACGCGCTGCTGGATCTGATGCGGGCCTGCAACGCTTCGCTGTACCAAGAGTTAACAGATGCAAAGCTACGGGGGCATCTGGTTACCCTGCGTGATGTGCGAACCTCCCTTGAAGTAAGCAGTTTCAATACGGCAGACCCTGACTTCACAGAGCTTACCGAAGCACTGAACGACCGGGTAAGTGAGCTGATTGGCTTGCTCCGCCAGAACGTGCTGAGGATGCAGACCATCAGCAGCCAGCTCTCCGATATGTCGGGTGAAGCGAGTCGTGCCCCCGAACGGTTTGCTGAGTTCCGGCAGAACCTGTTTGAAAGCATCGTCACACTTTATGACAGGCACATAAAACCAACTCTGGTTTTTCTGAACCCGGATACCAGGCTGCCTGATGGTTCAAACTTGTTTGAAACTCTGGATGAGCTCGTAAAACTGCTTTCATACAATGAATATCATGAGTTGGCAGATCAGGTCTCCCGGTCGGCCCTTAGCCTGAATGCGTTGCACAAGCCCATTCAGTTGGTAGGGCAGGAAGTAGAACACTTCTTGCGCAAAACTCGCCGGGGTATGGTTCAGTACAATGCGATGGAGCACTATTTCGCCGCATTGAAAGAGCTGAAGACAGAAACTGAAACCCTGAACATGCGCAAAAAGTGGCTCAAAGGCGGTGAGTTTGCCCGTACAACCGGGTTTTTGATGGGGCTGAGGGGCCAGAATCGCCCGAAGCACTATGCATTCGGTGCGTCCTCGAGCTATTACCAGTTGCTGTTTTCAGAGTTGGCTCTTCGGCTGCGGGATCTGCAGCGGAAGTCGGCTGTTCCATCCCTGCAGGATCTTGAAAGTAGCCGGGGGCAGGGTATTGATATTTATCGAATCAATACCCTGTATCAATGGCTGGAAACAATGGAACTTCGGCCGACCGGGGATCTTGTTCGTGAGTTGCATGGCCGGCTTGACGGATTTATGGAGGGGTACCGCTTTGCGGATCTGCTAGGGGCGCTGAACCGACTGGTCAACGCCACCCCGCAAGGCTTCAGGGTGGTTACAACAAACCGGCTGAATGTACTTGAGCCGGCTGACGGATTTGAAAATCTTGACGAAGTATTCGTGTACCGCAAACGTCGGCTCGAAACGCTGAAAGAGTCGGAAGGTGTAAACAATGGTTGATGTGGCAGATAGTGCAGGAAAGAACGACGCGTCGAACGTGTCGGAGAGTTTTGATCAGGTGCTTCCTGTGCAGAGCGCTGCGATTTTCAGGGAGTTTCAGAACGGCAGGATAATTGTGCGGGAGGTATACGACAACAACCGCTCTGAATTGGTCGCTAACCCGCTTTATAATCTGATTTTTAGTCATTTATCGCATTTTCGAACACTATATGAACATCTCGGCAGCGAGCTGGTTTTCAACGACAGTGGGGCCTTCTTCTACCTGAAGGAGAATTCGGATGACGAGAGTGAAGAGCACGATGAAAATGCATTCCGCGTGCAGGTCGTGCTCTTATTGATTGGCCGGTATTTTGCTCGCAGTGGCCGGGATCTGGACTATCTCGGTCGCCCCGACGCAGGTTTAAAAGAGGAAGACGTTGCCTCGATGGACCGCGATGACGAATACCGTGACATACTCCGCGCCGCCCGCTTCGAAAAAGGCTTGCTTGAAGCACTGGAGTACCTGGATAAGCGGAACCTGGCATTCCGTTGCGGAACCCAGCGTTATTTTCTGAGTACGGCGGGCATGCACTTTCTGCATGAGCTGGTCCGGGAATATGAGGCTGGGGGTGGAGCCTGAGCACTGTTTTTGACTGGCCCAAAGATCTCTCGGCGTGAAACTCCGGCACCTGTATGCGGTTGAGCTTCTTTGCCGCCTCAATACAACCCCTAAAAGTCATCTATTGTTTTTTACTCCTCCGATATCCCCCCATTCATGTCTCGTCTCGCAGTTGTCGAGGAAAAAAGCCATGAGTAATCAATAGCTCGCATGAATCTGGTCACTTTATTACCGTTTCCTGACGAAATATTGACGATTTTTTAACTATAGAGTTGACAGGCCTCACAACGATAATCGTCCGCGTTTTGTACAATTTAACAAATTCGACGATATATTGGTGTAAAAGTATATGAAGCGCGTCATTAAAGTGTCACCGGCATGGATCGCCGCGTTTTTTCTTGGAGTTCTGCTTACAGGGTGTGGCGGTGGTTCTGATTCTGCCAGTACAAACACCGGCTCGGCCTCTGGTGGGAGTGGCTCAGATGGAGGCGTCAGCCAGCCCAATCCTCCCGGGAGCGAGAAGTCCGCAGTCCTGAGTTGGAACGCACCTGACAGCCGGGTAAACGGCGATGGCATCAAAATGGCTGAGCTGGATAAGTACATTATCCGCTACGGCCAGGATGCCGATAACCTGGACCGGGAGGTTGTTATTCCTGATGCTCAGGTTGAGGCCGGCATGACTTACACGGTGAGTGGTCTGGACGATGGAGTCTGGTACTTCACAATTCTGGTTCAGGATAACAATGGTTTGCTGAGTGCTCCATCCGCGGCCGTTGATAAGGAAATCAAATCCTGACGAGCGCGTTTTCAGAGTCGGCGATGAGCCCCGTTTGCATGGGGTCTAAGGCATCGGATCTGCAATCGGAAGTTTAAGTGTAAAAGATGAGCCTTCCCCAGGGCTGGAGACCACGTAAATTTCACCCCGGTGTTTTTCTATCACCGTTTTTACAAACGAAAGCCCAAGCCCTGTACCGTGAATGCCTGCCAACTCGCTGCTTTTCTGGCGGCGGTAACGGTCAAACAGGTGTGGCAGCTCGTCCGGGTCGATACCAGAACCGTCGTCTGCGATCGTCAGGCAGGCCTGATGCCCCGCACGGAAAACCTGAAGGCTCACGGCTGAGCCTGCCGGGCTGTATTGCACGGCATTGGTCAGCAAGTTGATAACCGCCCGCTCAAGTAGTTCTGCATTACCTCTTAACCACAGATCTTCCGTGCCTTGTAGCTGCAATGAAATGTGCTTTTCCACTGCTTGCTCACTCACACTATCACGGGCATTTTCAACAATGGCGAGAAATTCGCACTCATAAAAACGAGTCTCGGTCAGCTGCTCGGCGCGCGCCAGCTGAACAAATTCCTCAGCCAGATGGTAGCTTCGTCTGGCCAGTCGTCCCAGCTGTTCCAGTTGGCTTTGGTCAATATGAGTGGGGTCACGCTTCAACTGTTCGATAAGTGCCAGTTGTGACACCAATGGTGAACGAACATCGTGGGAAATAAAGTCAATGGCCTCTCTGTGCTGGCGCTGCTGCTCACGAAGCTCGGAGATGTCGGATATGTTGGCAATAATGCCGTATTGATTGCTGTCGGGAAGAGCGAAGGGCGCGAAATGAATAAGGAAGTCCTTATCCCGGATGTTCAGATCCACCGTCCGGCTTTGCAGCAGCGTAAGGGTTTCAGAAACCGTTTCATGCCAGGGCGGAGTTTCGCGGGGGTCGTGCCCTTCGAGAAGTCGTGTCAAAGGAAGCCCGCCCAAGCTGGGCATGGGCTCTCCGAACCATTCTTCAATATGGCCGTTGGCAAAACGGATAATGCCCAGCTCATCGGTCACGATGATGCCATCCGGCATGCGCTCAAAACTGCGGCGGATAAACTCCTGCATATGGTTCAGGCGTTCGGTGGCCAGTTTGACGCGCTCGATACGGGCTGAAATGTTTTCGCTTGGCCTGAGCGATTTTGTTGCAGGGCCGGAGCTGGAAAGCTTCAACCGGCGCAGGTAACGCTGTATGGCGTCCCTGCTCAGATCGTTGGGCAGAGTGAGGCCGAGCGTATAGCAACTGCTACCACGATTCAGCTGAATCCAGCTCTGGTTTCCATCATTTCGCCAGAGCCCCGGTTCCAGGTTAGCCGGAACATCGGCCGGCCCCAGGTTGCGGATGGAGAGAATGTCGTTGCCTTCCAGCAGTAACCAGCCCTGCGGTTGAAACAGCGCCTGAAAATGCTCGAGAAGTTGCCTCGGCGGGCGCTTTGACGGGTCCGGCAGCGCCACTCTTGGGCTGCGAACGAGTGCATCCAGTTGGCGGTTGAGGAACTGGTTGGTCATGGCCAGCCGCAAGCCACTGGCTATAGGGAACGCAAACAGGGGAATGATCAACGCACGGGCGACGGGAAGCCACACCTGAAATGCTGCCAGCATCACCATAGACAGGCCAAGGAGAGTGGCCCCTGCCACCGCGCACGCAAACAGCGTGCGAGCAGGGCGCATGCGTGGCAAAAGCACGGCCAGCGCCACGAGTGTGATAAGGGTCAAAGCTATACCAGCCCATTCAGGGGCCGGTTTGACAAGAAGTCCTTGTTGATTCGCTGAAAATACATTGGCGTGGAATTCCACCCCGGACATCGGCCGACTCAGGCCAGAGAAAGCCGTTGGCAGAATGTCTCCCAGACCGGCTGCCGTGGCGCCGACAAAAACGGTTTTGCCGCCAAACACATCCGGTGCCGGAGGGGTGTTCAGCACATCGCTGTAGGAGTAAGTGGGCAGTGTGCCAGCCCCACCCGCAAGGGGAACGATCCGATAGTCGTCCCGTACATTGATAAATGAAGGCAGACCACTCAGTTCGGGTTGTCTGGGGCTCACACCGGAGGCTGCGAGCGCGAGAGCGGGCCATAGATGGCGCGTCATGCCGTTAAAAAGATACAGCCCCCTTGCAATGCCATCGTGATCCAGCTCAACGTGCACGTGACCGAGGGCTATAGCAGCCGTGATCAGGCCACTGGCAGGAAACTGTTCACTCAACATAAAACGCGAGCTTGGTGGCGACAGATACACTGGCAGAACAACCTTGCCATAGGCCTGCATGGCATGTTCAAGCACAGCATCATCCGGAGAGGGTTCGGTAAACAGAACGTCGAATACGATGGTTTCGGCACCGGCCTCGTGCAGTTTACGGATAAGGGCGGCGTGGGTTCTTCGTGGCCAAGGCCAGCGGCCTTGCTGAGCCAGACTAAGATCATCAATAGCGACGATCGCTACGTCGCGGGATGCGACGGCTGGGCTGGCGAGCATGGCGGAATCGAGAAACCAGTAATCAATCCGTTGTGGTAGCGCCGTCGTCTCTGCCAGCAGGAACATCAACAGGAGTGTAAGGCCGAGCGTCCACGGAGTCGTTTTAATTGGCAGCCAATCCCGGGTCATGAGTCCTGCTGTAGGTGCTGATCGATCAAAGTGTTATTCCAGGTACAACTCCCTCCCTGGTCCCCAGCGGCTTTGCAACAGGCTGTCAGAAAGCGCTTTCAGGCGCACAAAATACCGCCTTCCGGGAATAAGACGCAAGGCCGCTGTGGTATCTGGCAGTGTAGCTTCCTTTATGATGTTGTTGAAGCCGGGTTCTTCCGCCAGCTGCATCCGGTAATTGGTGGCTGTATCAACCTTCTCCCAGAACACACGAACCTGGCTGTTGACGTAATTGATGCTAATGATGCGCACCGGCGGTAGCGTGCCGTTTACGATCAGTTTGCGTGGCTGCGTTGTTGCCACTGAATTTCCGCCAGCTTCTGTCACTACGCGCCAGTAATACTGGCCAGGGCTCAGTGGGCGGGAAGGCAGGGCGGTTGTGCCCGGCGCCCATTCACTGGTCGCAACCAGATTGCCGAAGGCTTCGTCTTCGGCAATTTCTACCCGGGCCACTTCGTTCTCTCCATTCAGAGTCCAGCGGAACTCCGGCATATCGTCATTCACGCTGCCTTCGTTTTCTGGTTCCAGCAGGTTGGCGGTGCGGGCCTGCAAATCAACCTCTATCGGCAGTATGCCAGGCATTCCTGCCATTCCTTGCGCGTCAAACGCCGCGAGATGAATCTCATACTGGCCATTGTCCAGGCGGCTGATGTCGAAGCGGCTGTCGTTGATTTCACGGCTTTCAACCCAGCGCCCGCTCTCTGTTTCGAAGATATCCAGCCGATAGTTGGTCGCAGGTTCTCGCTTCCAGGTCATCTCTGCCGGCAGTTGGGTAAGTACCGGGGGGAGTGGGTTGATTTCCGGTGCGGGTGGCATCCTGCGGATGCTCAGCTCGCTAGTGCTGTTACTGGCAACTGTTGCGCTGTAGCCGGCAGGAATTCGCTGAGTCCGGTTCGGCGCGCCGAAATCAACCACACCTTCGGTAACCTGCAAACTGGTGCCCTCTGGCCCGGTTTGCAGTGAGAATGCGGTACCGCGAACGGCTGCAACGGCAGATGGGGTTTCAATTTCAAAACGGGCGCCCCCTTCAATGACGGGCTTCACCCGGGTGTGCACTTCTCCCCGGTTAAGTCTTAACCGCGTGTCTATCATTCCTGACTTGCCGTACTGCGTCAGGCGGTTGAAGATCAGCCGGGAGTTCGGGGAGAGCCGCACTTCTGATCCATCGGCCAGGGTGATTGTTGCGGCTCCTTCAGCGGAAAGCACTTCATCACCCACTCGCACCAGAGTGTCTTTGGTCAGGGTTTTTTTGCGGCCATCAATGCCGGATATCAATTGGACGTTGCCAGACACCGAGGTCGCGCGTGCGGGGTCGGGCTGCCTCTTAAGCCAGGACAAAGGAATGCGAATACGATCGCCTTCTCCAAGCGTGGCGGAGTTGTCGATAGAGTTATATTGGAGCAGCCGTCCGGCGCTGACGTTTTTAGCCAGAAGTTCGCTGGCGATTTCCGAAAAACTCTCACCGGGTTTAAAGGTATAGATCCACTCTGGCGCTGCATCGCGGGTGGAGCTTGCAACCGTTGTCGCCGAGCCGCGGGTAATGGAAAGTTCCGCACACACAGGCATCCCGAGTGCCAGGAGAACCAGCAACAGGAATGCTTTGGTGACAAACGCTGTGCGGTGTTCAGTCATCTGATGTTTGCGTTTCCTGGTCTGCTGCCTGGATTTCCACCACTTCGTCGCTTGTGGATGTGGCTTGCATGGCCTCAAGACGATAACCGCGCTGGTAGATCGTTTTGATGCGGAAGCCGTTTTCCGGGTTCAGGCCCAATCTGCGTCGCAGGCGGCTCATGTGCGTGTCTACGGTTCGGGTGTTGATATCCCGGGTAAGCCCCCAGACTCGTTCCAGAAGTACTTCACGGGTTAGCAGGCGACCCTGGTTCTGGAACAGGAACAGGGTCAGATCGAAGTCTTTGTCGGTCAAGGTGAGCGCTTCACCGTGGAGGGCAATGGTTCTGTGCTGGGTATTGATCTTGAAAGGGCCGTATATAAGGACTTCTTTTTCGTTATCCGGGTTTGCGCGGCGCGCCAGAGCGTTGATGCGCGCTACCAGTTCTGCCGCTCGCGCAGGTTTCGCGAGAAAGTCGTCTGCGCCCGCGTCCAGGGCCTCGACAATGTCGGATTCGCTGTCGCGTTGGGTGAGAAATACCACGGGAATGGGCCAATTGATCTGTGCTCTGACGCTTTTCAGCACATCAATGCCGGTCATATCCGGAATCTGCCAATCAAGAATCATCAAGTCATAGCTGCGGTGCAGTGCCGCGCTGAGGAAACTCTGGCCAGTGGGGAAACTGTCGCAGTGATGGCCACGTTCAGACAGAATGGACTGGATGTGCTGCGCCTGTTCTTGTTGGTCTTCAAGCAGAGCGATGCGCATTGCGCCTCTCCTGGAGTAAGTAGTGTGGGTGTGGCCCTGTTTCACGGTGGGTGAAAGGGGATTCCCTGCCATATCAGCCAATTATCACAAAATGCTGCCCGGCATTCCGTTTCGTTATGTAGACTTGCGTAAACGGGTTGCTGGCTTACCGTTGTCGTCATCCAATGTTTGTCGGCAGGCAGGAAAATTACTGCAGCCCCAGAACCAGCCTTTTTTGCCTTTTCGCCGGACCAGAGGCGAAAAACAGTGTGGGCAGGGAATGGGTTTTTGTTCAGTGCCGTCCTCTGGAGCGGCATTCTCAATGGGGCGTGTTCCACGACAGTCGGGATAACGGGTGCAGGCGAAAAAGCGGCCAAACTTGCCATCTCTGTCTGTCATCGGAGCGCGACATTTCGGGCAATTCGGGGCGTTGCTTTGCGGCCCGATACCAGGCGCATCGGCAGCTGGGCCAATGAACCGGCGAATTTCCGCCTTGAGAGTTTCGAGGAATTTCCGGGGGTCGTCCTCGCCCCTGCGAATACTCTCCAGCGTTGCTTCCCAAACTGCCGTTCTGTCTGGCTTGCTGACAGACTCCGGCAGCGCACTGATCAGCGCTTTACCTTTATCGGTCGCTCGGATGTGGCGGCTGTCCCGATACAGGTAGTCCCGTTTGAACAGCGTGTCGATAATGTTCGCACGCGTGGCTTCTGTGCCAAGACCGTCTGTATTCCGCAGGGTTTTTCGCAGCTCTGTATCGGTTACAAATCGTGCAATATTCGTCATCGCCGATAGCAGGGTGGCGTCGGTGAAGTGCAGGGGAGGTTGGGTTTTGCGCTCGTTTACGGTGCTGCCTTCGCAGAATACCGGTTCGCCCTTGTCCAGGCGCGGCAATGGCGGCTTTTCTATCTCTTTGTTGCTGTCCCGGAGTTTCAGCTCCAGCGTTTTCCAGCCTGGCTCCAGCACGGCGGTTTCTGTGGCGCGGAATCTGTGCTCTGTTACCCGAATAGTAAGCCGGCCTTCGCGATGCACAGCGTCTGCCGAAAACTGCATCAGGTAATAGCGGCTGACAAGACCGTAGATTTTCTGTTCGGCGTCAGTGAGCTTGCCATTAGGTGCCGTGCGGCTGGTGGGAATAATGGCGTGGTGAGCATCAACCTTTTTGTCGTTCCACGCAGCCGTTCTACGGCTGAAATCAGCTTTTCCGCAAGCCTCTGCAAGCTCTGGCAAGACCCGGGCAATTGCACCGGTGACCTGCTCGCGCTGGGCAAAATGGCCTTCAGGCAGATACCGGGAGTCAGAACGGGGGTAGGTGATCAGTTGGTGGCGTTCGTAAAGATTCTGCGCAGTGTCCAGTACGTCTTTTGCCCCCATGCGAAACAGGCGGCCAGCTTCGATCTGCAAGGCGGACAATGAAAACGGTAAAGGCGGGGCCTCGGGCCTGTCGCGGAAGCGGGATTCCACTACAGAACCTGGCCGACTATGAACGCTCGCGGCAATCTGCTCGGCGGTTGCGCGATCCAGAAGGCGGTTTTCTTCGTCCAGATAATCCTGAAACTGTTCGTCAGGAAGCCATCGCGCAATGAAAGACTGCTGGTCTGCTTCTTCTTCCTGTGCCTTGAAGCGGGCTTCTATACGGTAGTAGGGCTTGGGCTCGAAGTTCTCGATGGTGTTGTCCCGCTCAACGACCAGCCCGAGCACCGGTGTTTGAACGCGACCGACGGAATACACACCCTTCTGCCCTTGTTGTTGATAGCTCAGGGTGTAAAAGCGGGTGAGGTTGATGCCATAGAGCCAGTCGGCTCGCTGTCGGGCGAGCGCGGAATGTGAAAGCCGGCGAAATTCCAGGTTGTCTCTGGGTTGCTGCAGGGCTTTGGCAATCGCCGCCGGAGTCAGGTCGTTGATGAGCACTCGCTTTACCGGCGCCTTGCTGCCGAAATAGCGTATTACTTCGTCAACCAGCAACTGACCTTCTCTGTCCGGGTCTCCGGCGTGAACGATGGTGTCTGCCTGCCTGATCAGGGACTCCAGAACGTTGAGTTGCTGGCGTACGCTATCTTTGGGGGTAACCTGCCATTCGTCCGGGAACATGGGGAGGTCGTGCTGGCGCCATGTTTTCCAGGCCGGGTTGTAGCTGGCGGGTTCGGCTGGCTCCAGCAAGTGGCCTATGCACCAGCTTACGGTAGCGGTCTCACTGCCCTGGCCGCAGCGGATCCAACCTTGGCCTTTTTGATAGGGGCCGGGGAGGGCGGCGGCTATTGCTCTGCCGAGGCTGGGTTTTTCGGCGATGTACAGGAGCATGGTTTGGGTACGGTTTTGTCCGGAGTTGAGTGGGAGGGGAATGTGGCTGTTTGGTCGTTGGGTGTCAAGGTTCGGGGTGCGCGCCTTCTGTAGTAGACTGTCGCTTTGGAGTTAGTGGGTGTGGGGCTGGCCTTTCCAAAACACGCCGTGGACCCGCCCGTGGGGGCTTGGTGTTGCCATCCCTGGCAACACACAGTTTTGGAAAGGCCAGCCCCACACCCACTTCGCGCTCCGAGGTATCGCCACTGCATATAGAGCGAATTGTGGGAGTTAACAGGTTATGAAAATGCAGAATGCAATTGAAGCCAAGCTGAACGAGGCGTTTGACGCCAGTATTCTTCAGGTGGAGAACGAAAGCCATAAGCACAGTGTGCCGCCAAACTCGGAAACGCACTTCAAGGTGACGATGGTGTCGCCGGCGTTTGCCGGGCAGATGAAAGTTAAGCGGCATCAGGCTGTTTATAAGCTGCTTTCCGAAGAACTGGAGATGGCCGGTGGCGTGCATGCGCTAGCGTTGCATCTATACTCTCCACAGGAATGGGAGGCCTCTGGGCAAGTTGCGCCCACTTCGCCGGATTGTATGGGCGGTTCCAAGGCAGATTCTCAGTTAGCGACTTCAGGCGCTCAAAATCAGAGCGGAGGGCATTCATGAGCCAGTTTTTTCAGATTCATCCAGAAAACCCGCAAAAGCGGTTGATCAAGCAGGCTGTTGAGATTCTTCGCAGTGGTGGTGTGGTCGTATATCCCACTGACTCGGGCTATGCCCTTGGTTGCCATTTGGGTGACAAGCCGGCTGCGGACAAGATCAAGCGGATTCGCAAGCTGGATGACAAGCATAACTTTACGCTGGTGTGTCGGGATCTCTCGGATATCGGGACCTATGCAAAGGTGGATAACACTCAATACCGGCTGCTGAAAACCTTCACGCCGGGGCCATATACGTTCATCCTTGATGCGACCACCGAAGTGCCTCGGCGGTTACAGCATCCCAAGCGGCGTACTATTGGCGTGCGGGTGCCGGATAATGCGATTGTTCAGGCGCTGTTGGCTGAGCTTGGTGAGCCCATTATGAGCAGTACGTTGATCTTGCCGGGCGAGTCCGACCCAATGACAGGTCCCTATGATATCCGGGATACGCTGGAGCACGAGCTGGATCTGATCATTGATGGTGGTTTCTGCGGTATGGAGCCCACCACGGTGGTGAACTTTACTGGCGACGTGCCGGAGGTTACCCGAGTTGGCAAAGGCGACCCGGCACCGTTTGAGGCGTAACGTTCAGGCCCGGGTATTCAGGCTGAAAGCGTAGGCTCCCCGGTTCGCCGCAGCTTCGAACGGGTCAGTTGGGACTGAACGGCGCAGGGTGTCGTAGCGATGAACGAGATCCTGCAGGCCATTAAACTGCTGGTTTTCACTGATCAGTGTATCCAGCAGTGAATTATTAACGCCGTAGGCCTGGTTGAGCTTCAGGGCATTGTCCATGAAATGCAATGTCGGTTCGTTGACGCTCAGCCGGTTGAAGGCATCCGTAAAGTTTTTGTTCACATTCAGATCATTCTCTATGCGGATGCGGGTTTCTTCCGCCAGATTGCCGCCCACTTCAACCTTCCCGCTATCGTTTTTATTGACGCTTATTGCCGAGGCCGGGTTCAGGTTGTATTCGGCAAGTTTGTGCCGCAGCGTTTCTCTGATAAAGGCAAGATCCTGCCCTACCGTTTGCTTGTAATCTGCCAGTGGTAATTTCTGTGATTTCAGTCGGCCTGTATCACCCAAAGCATCTCCCGATGGTGTGAAGCGATCATCGCCGGGTCCTGTGGGTTGCAATGCCTCTGCACTGCCAGCACCTTTGGCTTTTTGTTCCTCGGCTCCCGTTGCCGGTCGCTTTTCCAGAGTCTGCTGGAAGCGAGTGCTCGCCTGAATCAGGGATGTCAGCAGTGACATGGTGTGTAGTCCTCCATTGGCTCGCAGCAGGCGTGCCAGAAAAATGCCCGTTAGAACGTTAAGAAGCACATTTCGGGCCACGTGAGGGAAATACGTCATTCTGATCTGCATCAGTAAAAAAATTGACGCAGATAGGTAAAGTTACCCGCCGCTTTGCCGTCATTAACAGGGAAGCCCTAAGGAACCCCGGTTTATTATGAAAAAACACTATTCCATCCGCTTTCTTTTACTCGCCGCCTTGGCAGCCGGGTTTTCACTCATTCTGGTATTTACCGTGCTTTACAGCGCGAGTGCCCAGCGTGATCACATGGAGGAGTTCAGTCACAAATACGTCGATGGCTTGGCCAAGTCGTATTTTGACGGCCTGAATACCATGATGGTGACCGGCACGATCAGCAATCGCGAGGTGCTGCGGGACAAGGTAATGGCTCCGGAGGATGTGCTGGACGTAAGGGTGATCCGGAGTGATCAACTGAACCGGATGTTTGGCGGCGGTACTAAAGCGGAACAGAGGCGTGATCCAGCGGATAAGCAAGCCCTGGCGGGTGAACGGATCGAGCGCTATTCAAGCAACGATGATGGTCGCATCTACACGCTGATCGAGCCGGTTATTGCGCGGGAGGATTATCAAGGCGTTAATTGCCTGGGTTGTCATCAGGCACAGGAAGGTGATGTGTTGGGTGCGATTCGGGTGGATTACTCCCTTGCGGAGAGTGACGATCGCCTGCACCAGCAGTTGCTGGCCAGTGGTGGTATTCAGGTTGTTATTTTTATTGTGGTATTTTTCCTGACCGCGCTTGCCTTGGGCCGGTTGGTGTTCTCCCGGCTACGTCGGCTCCAGGTTCGAATGGATGAGATATCCGGAAACTCCGACCTGACGATTGAGCTGGATGTTTCCCGCAACGATGAGATTGGCTCGGTATCACTGGCCTTCAATCGCATGATGGCGAAAATCCGCAAAAGCATGCACACGGTGATGGATAACGCGGCCCAGGTTGAACAGGCAGCCCGGAGTATCGCAGCAAAAGCTGAAACCACCGGCCGTGAAGTGATGGCACAGAAGGACAATACGGATCAGGTGGCCAGCGCAACAACAGAAATGGCCGCATCGGCTGTTCAGGTGCGGGAAAACGCCAATCATACCACCCGCAAATCTGCAGAAACGGCGGAATCAGCCAATAGCGGTGAGCGCCTGGCACGCAATGCGGTGGAAGGTATCGAAGCTCTGAATACGGAAGTGCAGGGCGGCGCCAGACGAATCGAGGATCTTAACCAGCGTACCAGCCAGATGGCGAGCATGCTGGAAGAAATCTCCAATATTGCTGATCAGACGAACCTGCTGGCGCTGAATGCAGCCATAGAGGCCGCCAGGGCAGGAGAACAAGGGCGTGGCTTCTCGGTGGTTGCGGACGAAGTTCGTGCACTGGCAGCGCGCACGCAGGTTTCTACTGAAGACATCCGCAAGACAATTAACGGGCTCAAAAGCGAAGTGGTTGATTGTGTGGCTATCATGCACCATGCCTCAGACATGACGGGGCATCAGGTCGAGGCCATTCTGAAAGTAGAGTCCGAGCTACAGAGCATTGCTTCGGCTGTGCGTGAAATCACCTCTCTCAACCAGGAGATGGAAAGCGCAGCAAATGAGCAGAGTGATGTGTCGGAGGCCATTAATCAGAATGTTATTGAGATCAGTCGCTCCGCAGAGCAGGCATCAACGGATGCGCAGGAAACGGCAGATATAGCGGGAGACTTGCTTGTGATGGCTGAAACGCTCAGAGAAACCATTGAGCAGTTCCGGTTGATCAGAAAGAAGAGCTGACGGGACGGCCTCTAAAGAAAGGCCAGTCCCGTAACCGGCACTCGAAGGTCAACCCTGCCGGGTGACGGTAATGATCTTGAGATGGATATTGTTGCGGCCACGGATTGGCCACTCGATGGAATCGCCCACCGCAAGCCCGAGTAGAGCAGAGCCCGCAGGTGCAAGAATAGAAATCTTTCCTTCCCCGGTACCCACCTCATGGGGGTATACCAGGGTCAATTCCTGTTCCTGGCCGCTATCCTCATTCTGGAAGCGAACCTTTGAATTCATCGTTACCACGTGGTCAGGCATTTCCGCGAGCGGAACAAGTGTTGCCCGGCTCAGCTCATCATCCAGGCCGTCCGCAACATCGGAATCACCCTGCTTTTCGATCAGGGTTGTCAAACGGTTGAAATCTTCTTCAGCAATCAATACTTCCGGCATATCAGCCATAGCAATCTCCAGAAAATAAATTAATAACTCGGAATTTCAGAATTCAGACGCCGAATCCGGCGGTTTAAAAGCGGATTCAGCGAGAAAAGAGAAAGGCGGACAACATACCAGCAGTGCCTGCCTGTTGGCGGACACTGAAACGGTAGAAAGGAATGGTCTCTGAGAAAAGCATTCTCACAGGCTCACCTGATGCGTCGTTTCTGATTAATTAAAGGAAAAGCGGTAACTTGGCCACTTTGATCAATTTATAAGCTTTTGCCGGGGTCCACAAGTGGGTGTGCGGAAAACGTGAGAAATAAAGCGCATAACGCCAGATTTGTTAGACTGACACCATAGACGATTCATCCACAGACTGTATCAGGCAGGGAGTTACCTACCATGTCCAAACTGTTTCCGTCCGTCGACCCCGGTGGGTTGCTGGAATATTCCGTGGTATTCAATGATCGCTCGCTCAACCACATGTCTGCCCCCTTTCAGCAAGTAATGCGGGATATTTCTTCCACCCTGAGGCAGGTTTATAACGCGCAGAGCGCCGTTATTGTTCCCGGTGGTGGCAGTTTTGGTATGGAGGCTGTCGCTCGTCAGTTTGCCAATGGCGAACAGTGCCTTGTGGTTCGCAACGGCTGGTTCAGCTATCGCTGGTCGCAGATACTGGAAGCAGGTCGAATCACCGACAAAATAACCGTACTTCAGGCCAAGGCTCTGGACGATTCGCCTCAGGCAGCTTACGCACCGGTTCCAGCCAAAGAGGTCGCGGAGCGCATCCGGGCCGAAAAGCCTGCCGTTGTGTTTGTTCCCCACGTGGAAACCGCTGCCGGTATTGTGTTGCCAGACGACTACTTGAAAATCATTGGCGAAGCCGTAAAGGACGTCAATGGCCTGTTTGTGCTGGACTGCGTAGCCTCCGGTGCATTATGGGTTGATACCAAAGCCTGCGGCGTGGACGTCCTTATCACCGCGCCTCAGAAAGGCTGGAGCGCTTCACCTTGCGCCGCTCTGATTACATTGAGTGAACGGGCCATCGCACGCATGGAAGAAACCACCAGCAGCAGCTTCGCGGCAGATTTGCGCAAATGGTCGCAGATCATGCAGGCCTATGATTCCGGTAGCCACGCATACCATGCCACCATGCCTACCGACACTTTGGTCATACTTCGTGACGCCATGCTGGAAACCCTGGAAACCGGCCCGGAACTGCTCTGTCAGCGCCAGATGGAACTTGGCAACCGGGTGCGCGAACTGTTTTACGGTGCTAGTTTTAAAAGCGTCGCAGCTCCCGGCTTTGAGTCGCCCAGCGTGGTAGTTTTGCATACTGATGACATCAATATTCACAACACCAGCCTGTTCCGTGAACAGGGCCTGCAGACGGCAGCTGGTGTGCCGCTGATGTGTGGTGAACCGGAGGGCTTCCGCACGTTCCGCATGGGGCTGTTTGGACTGGAAAAGCTGAACAATGTGGATAGAACGGTGGCGAACCTGAGAGTGGCTTTGGAAGCGATTCAGGGCTGAGGATACGTCTGCAATGGACTCGGTGTGCGAGAGCCATTTGGACTTTTTTCCGTACGATATGATGATGCCTTCGAACTCACTGAACTCTGGGTTGCCCTTTGTAGCCGGCATGGTATCGGCGCAGGAGCCGGTGGTGGTATCTTCGAAAATCGACACGGAGGGCGGAGTCCTCGGCCAGATGATTCTTTAGCGCCTGGAGACCGGCGGCATTCCGGTGAAAAACCGGCTACAGCTTGGCAGTACCAGTATTGTGGGCAGCGCGATCAAAGCTGGTGAAATTGACCTTTACCCTGAGTATACCGGCAACGCCGTTTTTTTCATGGGTGCAACCCGGCACCGACAACCTGATTTACAACAGAGACGGTTTTTACGTGCTGTTAAGTTTTGTTGAAGGTTGAGCTCCCCCTTGCGGGGCTGATTAACGGCAATACCGCCTACGTGTTACAAGGGGCTATACTGATTGGCTTGTTGGCGCTGGCGACCGACAGCTTGTTTGAAGCTATAGAGCGTGCCTGGGCTCGGGCGTTTTCAGTCTGAATTCAGGACTTCAGCTTCGGATGTAAAACATTGGGTGCACTCTCTTGGAGAAGAAATCGCTTGGAGAAGAAATCGCGCCCCCAAAAGTCGAACAATGTGGAAAGAGCAGTGGAGAATGGCTTTGGCGATGATTCAGGCCTGAGCAAGCGGAACCAACAACCTGTTTGCAGGAAGCTGTTATGACATTTCCCGGTTTCTTTGATGACGCACCCGTGATTTCGATGCATGATCCGCTGGCGGATCTGTTGGGTGCGGCGGAAGGTGGCGTAATAGAGTATTGCTATGCCGATGCGGTAAGGCTGGCCGGGCATTCTTGCCCGACTGTGGCTGGGGCTTACCTGTCTGTTCGAGCCGCATTGAATGTACTTTACCCGGACTCATTGCCCGAGCGTGGTGGTATTGCAGTGCACATGCCGTCGCCCGAAACAGAGGGCACCATTGGCGTTGTCGCCCAGGTGATAACCTTGCTTACCGGCGCTACAGCCCTGGGTGGCTTTAAGGGAATTGGTGACCGTTTCGCACGTAACGGGTTGCTCAGCTTCGCCAGGAATAGTGACGAGAATGACGGTGCTGTGCGTTTCGAGCGCCTCGACTCCGGTGCTGCCGTAGGAGTGATATTCGATGCCAGCCGGATACCCCCGGATGCTTCCCAGCGCGAACGCATGCAGGCGGTCATACAGAACCGCGAGACGCCCGAACAACAGGTCGAATTTGCGCGTCTCTGGCAGGCGCGTGTGCGCAAGATGCTGCTGGAGCACGCCGATGATCCGACGCTGGTTCGCATCGTCCCGTTTAGCGGATCGGGTGCTTAATGCAGGCTGGCCTTCAGGCTTGAAGTTGCAACCACTTCGACAATTATGGCAGCGCCAAGAAACAACCAATTTTTATCTGATGTTCACTCAATCATAACCATTCAGAGGTAATACCATGATTCAGTCTCAAACCAGCAACTATGCACGTCAGGAGCTGACCGACATCATCATCGCGGCCAAAGCTGAAAAAAATCTGTCTTTCGAGCAGATTGCAGAAGGAACCGGTCTTAGTGATGTGTTCGTCACCGCAGCTCTTCTAGGACAGCATGCATTGCCGGCCAGCGCCGCACAAATGGTTGGCGACAAGCTCGGCCTTGACGACGACGGAATCGCGTTACTGCAGAGTATTCCCTTGCGTGGCAGCGTCGAAAATAATATGCCGACAGATCCCACCATCTACCGCTTCTACGAAATCATGCAGGTTTATGGAACCACCCTGAAGGCGTTGGTACATGAACAGTTTGGCGATGGAATCATCAGCGCAATCAATTTCAAAATCGACATCAAGAAAGTGCCGGACCCAGATGGTGGCTCACGTGCCGTGATTACTCTGGATGGTAAATACCTGCCTTACAAGCCCTTCTGAATCATGAAAGCCGGGAAGGAATTGGAACGGATTTGAAATCTGCCCCAATTCCTTCCCGGCGCTGTCTTGTCCGGGTTTTTCAGGTTAAGCCTTGGCAGCCCGTGCAGCATGAAGCTTCTTATAGCTTTCAATCAGTCGAAGGTGTTTATCCAGGCCTTCCAGCTGCATGTTGGTCGGGGTAAGGCCGTAAAAGCGCACACTGCCATCCACCGAGCCCACAACGGCGCCCAAGGTTTCTTCACCAAACATGCGCCTGAGATTAAACAGGTAGTCACTCAGCTCAAGTTCGTCATCCAGGATGATTTCCAGAACCGCACTCATCGCACGGTAAAACAGTTGGCGCTCAACAGTGTTGTCGTTGAACTGTATAAACATTTCGACCCGCTCAAGGGCTTCTTCGTATTCTTGCAAAGCCAGGTTAATCAGTAGCTTCAATTCAAGAATGGTGAGCTGACCCCAAACCGTATTCTCATCGAACTCAATGCCGATCAGGGTAATGATGTCCGTGTAATCATCGATCTGACTGTCTTCCAGGCGCTCCGCCAGAGCGGCCAGCTGCTCATCGCTCAGGGAATGCAGGTTGAGGATGTCTTCACGGTAGTCCAGGGCCCGGTTGGTGTTGTCCCAGATCAGATCCTCTATCTGGTAGACCTCGGAGTAGCCCGGCACCAGCATACGGCAGACCGGTGCACCCAGGTCGTCATAAACGGTTGTGTACACTTCTTTGCCCATGTCTTTGAGAATTCCAAACAAGGACGCCGCTTCCTCTTCGTTGGTACCCGAGAAATCCCACTCATTAAACTCGTAATCGGCCTGGGCACTGAAGAAACGCCAGGAAACTATGCCGGACGAATCAATAAAGTGTTCCACAAAGTTGTTCGGCTCAGTGATCGCGAGGCTGTTGAAGGTCGGGGGCAGAAAATCGTTCAGGCCTTCAAAGCTGCGGCCCTGCATCAACTCGGTGAGGCTGCGCTCTAAAGCCACCTCAAGGGTGGGGTGCGCGCCAAAGGAGGCAAACACGCCGCAGGTTTTCGGGTTCATCAGGGTGACACAGGCCACCGGAAACTGGCCGCCCAGAGAGGCATCCTTAACCAACACCGGATAACCCTGCGCTTCCAATGCCCGAACACCTTCAAGAATGTTCGGGTACTTTTCCAATACGTGCAGGGGCACATCCGGAAGCGCAATCTCTTCCTGAATGATCTGCTTTTTTACCGCCCGCTCAAAAATCTCTGACAGGCACTGCACTTGGGCTTCATACAAAGTATTGCCCGCACTCATGCCATTGCTGAGGTACAGGTTCTCGATTAGATTCGTCGGAAAGTACACCACCTCACCGTCAGAGTGGCGCTCAAAGGGCAAGGAGCAAATGCCGCGCTCCACCTTGCCAGAGTTGGTATCGATCAGGTTGGAACCGCACAGTTCATTCTCGGGGTTATAGATGGCCAGGCAGTAGTCATCCAGTATGCCCTGAGGCAGTTCATCATTGGGCCCGGGTTTGAACCACCGCTCCCTTGGATAATGAACAAACTCGCTGTTGGCGATTTCCTCACCAAAAAACTGATCGTTGTAGAAGAAGTTACAGTTCAAGCGCTCAATAAACTCGCCTAGCGCCGAACACAGAGCGCTTTCTTTGGTGGAGCCTTTGCCATTGGTGAAACACATGGGCGAGGCCGCATCGCGCATGTGCAGTGACCAAACATGGGGCACGATATTGCGCCAGGATGCGATTTCAATCTTCATGCCCAGATCCGCCAGAATAGCGGTCATATTGGCGATGGTCTGCTCCAGCGGCAGGTCTTTACTAGCAATATATGTGCTGGTATCGCCCTCTGGCTTGGTCATTAACAGCGCCTGTGCATCACCATCCAGGCTATCGACGATTTCAATCTGAAAATCCGGGCCGGTTTGTACAACTTTCTTGACCGTACAGCGTTCAATCGAACGCACAATGCCCTGGCGGTGCTTCTCGGGCAGATCCTCTGGCAACTCAACCTGAATCTTGAAAATCTGTTTGTAGCGGTTTTCAGGATCAACAATGTTGTTCTGGGACAGGCGGATGTTATCGGTTGGAATATCTCTGGCTACGCAGTACACCTTTACAAAATACGCCGCGCACAGGGCCGATGACGCAAGAAAATAGTCGAAAGGGCCGGGCGCCGAGCCGTCGCCTTTGTAACGGATGGGCTGGTCGGCAATCACCGAGAAGTCATCAAACTTGGCTTCAACTCGGAGATTGTCGAGATAATTGACGTTGATTTCCATTGCGAGGGTACCCGGGTTGTAGAATTTGGCGCACGACGGCCTTCGATCGCGGCCATTATCCGGTTTTTGTTGCCGTTCGTCAGGTCAGTTTTTGGAAAGCTGTAAGGCTTTGATCTGTTTGGCTCCTGGCAAGATGACCTGTAGATCTCACCTAAAATGTACTCGCAGAGGATGTAAATTGGGCGGAACGCTGTGTGGCGGTATGGGTGCAACTGGTCAAAAGATTTTTTGAAACAGGTGCTTGTGGTGGTTTGACGGTTGGTACAGCAGGCTCGTCGCCCCGGCAGGACTTATAGGTGTTCTTATCCAATTGTTTTAACGGCTATTAATATTAAACCGCATTAAAAGTACTCCAAAATATGCCCCCATTGCCGCCGGTTGCTTGTGTGGTATGCATTCCAGCTACAACAGCAATTGCGATTGATGAATTCAGGAAAATCTTAACCCTCCATTAACCAGCCTCTGGATAGTCTGAACCCCGTCGCCTACCGCAGACCCGACCGCGCCTGACTGGATTTTGTTTATGTGTCGCTTCGCCTTCCCGAAAGCATTAATGATTGCCTTGTGCTGCTTGACTGCTGCCGGCTGCAGTTCGTTGTCCACAAGCCCGGATTATCTGGCTCAGGCCGATTCTGACCGTCAGAACCTTGTCTCCTGGTCTGAGCTGGACGCTGGTTCCGAAACAGCCTACCTGGATGATTTGGTCAACAGTCGTGACCTGAACGCGCTGATTGCCGAAGCGCGCGCGGCCAATCCCGACCTTGGGCAAACACTGCTTTCACTCGAAATTCTCCGTGCTCAATACCGGGCAACTCAAGCGGATCAATTCCCCGGCGTCGAGGCTGGATTAGGCGCAAATAAAACAGAAGATCTCGGTACCGCCTACACCGGCACCATCAGCATCAGCTGGGAACTGGATTTATGGGCGAAGATATCTGATGAGGCGTCGGCAGCTGCGAGCGATGTCGCCGAACAGCTGGCGCTCTACCAGGCGGCCCGGGATACGCTCGCAGCCGAGGTTATGCAGGGCTGGTTGAAGCTGGTTAACCTGAATCGATCCGTTGCCATCGAAAAACAACGCGTGGAACTGCTGGAAAAAAACGAACAGTGGATTCTTCAGCGCTACCGATCCGGTTTGGGTGACCTTGAGGACCTCGACAGTGCCCAAAGCTCCGCAGCCAGTGCCAGAGCGTCGCTGTTTGCCACTCAGGAATCCCTGCAGCAGCAACAAAGAGCTTTGAACCTGTTGCTCGGCCGGAGTCACGGCAGCACGGCCATTGTCGCCGACTACCCGAAAGTTCTTTTGCCCCTGGCCGACCTTGCCGACCAGACGTTACAGCGTCGACCGGACCTGAAAGCGGCCTATCTGGCCATAGAAGCAAACGACTTTCGTACGTCTGTTGCCTACAAAGAGATGTTGCCATCGATCAGTCTGGAAGCGGCCCTGAGCGACACAGGAACATCGCCAAGCGACGCTCTGTTGAGAAATCCGGTGTGGTCATTGCTCGGTCAATTAACGGCACCTCTGTTTCGTGGCGGTGAGCTTCAAGCCAATGCTGAAGCTGCAGAACTGACCACAGCCAGAAGCTATCAGGCATACCGGGAAACGTTACTGAATGCAGTGCAGGAAGTTGAAAATGCAATAGGTCAGGAATCAAGTCTTGCCAAACAGCAACAGCAGATAGACAGCGCACTACTGAGTGCCCGCCGCAACTATCAACAGTACCAACAGAAGTACCGGAATGGTCTGGTTTCTGTGCTGGACCTACTCGAAGTGCAACAGCAGACCTTTGATCTGGAATCACAACTTAACGACTTAATCTACGAGCGCCTGGGCAACCGAATCACACTCGGGCTTGCACTGGGGCTGGGCATCAAGGAGACCGATCAGTCATGATCCGACCATACGCAAAATGGCTTGTTTTGTTGGCCGCCGTTGGCGTGCTGATCAGTGTATTCCTTTATAACGGCCAGAAACTCCGGGATCAGGAAAGTCGGCCTCTGCCCGCGAAAGAGGATGGTGGTATTGCACCGGATGTCGGTGTTATTCCGGCAATAACAGGGTCTCATGCCGTCAACGTTGAAGCTTTTGGTGCGGCCAAGTCGCGATATGAAATAACTCTCACTGCCCAGGTTTCCGGCCAGGTCTCTGAGCTCGCAAGCGTGTTTGAATCCGGACGTATCGTGAGCAAAGGCGATCTTCTTTTGGCACTGGAAGACAGCGATTATCGTGCGGCGCTTGCCAGCGCAGAAAACGATCTGGCCAGTGCACAAGTAGATCTTCTCGAGGCCGAAAGAGAAGCAGAGCAGGCCGTTCTGGAGTGGAAGGCTTCCGGAATGACCGGCGAACCGGATTCTCCGTTGGTGCTGCATGAACCTCAAGTAAAACAAGCTCAAGCGGCGGTCGCTAACGCCGAGGCTGCGGTGGCCAGTGCCGAAAAAGATCTTGCACAAACCCGTGTCCGAGCGCCTTTTGACGCGCTGGTTGTCAGCCGCACTGTCTCACCGGGCAGTTACCTGCAAGCTGGGAACGACATAGCTGAACTCTACAGTGCAGACCGAATCGAGATCTCTTTGCCTATATCCCAACTCGACTGGCAGAAGCTCCCGGATATCGAAGTGCTGGACAACGGCCAGTGGCCGGTAAACCTGGTTTCCGTTGAAACCGGGCAGCAATGGCACGGTTATATTCAGCGCACGCAACTGCACCTGGATGATACAGCCCGACAACAGTCAGTGATCGCGGCTGTAGATCGGCCACTGGAACAGGCCGACATGCTGGCGCCCGGCACATTCCTCAGGGCAGAAATCAAGGGTCGTGAACTGAGCGATCTCTGGCGCCTGCCTTCGTCCTCACTCAGCCAACGAGGGGAAGTCTGGTACGTAAATAATGGCGTTCTGGCCAGGTTCTCCGCAGGCCCGGTTGCCAGTGACGAGCAGGCCATCTATATCCGTCCACCGGCCTCGCTTTACGGCCAAACCGTAAACGTGCTGACCCATCCATTGAGCACCTATATGCCAGGCATGGCCATCAATCCGGTGGAGGCATCCGATGACTGATCAAAGCTGGAACAAAGGCATCATACCCTGGTTTGCCAATAACCCGGTTGCGGCCAACCTTCTGCTGATCCTTGTGATTGGCCTTGGTGTTCTCCAGGCCGGAGACCTCCGAAAAGAAGCATTCCCGAGCACAGAACCGGACAGCATTGCTGTCTCGGTCACCTACAACAGTGGCTCAGCACAGCAGTCGGAAGAAGGGCTGGCTATCAAGATCGAAGAACAACTGGAAGATGTTAACGGTATTGATGACATCACCAGTACGTCTACCTCCAGCGGCACAAGAGTCACTATTGAGAAGAAAAGTGATTACGACCTGGATGTGTTGTTGCGAGACGTCAAAAACAAAGTGGATGCCATTTCCACGTTCCCGGCCGACGCCAAGAGCCCGGTTATTGAAAAAGCGGAACGTGAGGAGCACTCGCTCTGGTTGCAGCTCCATGGCGAAACAGACCGCCACACCCTGCAGCAACTGGCCGAAGAGCTGAAATCTGACCTGCTTGCAAAGGCTGACATCAGCCGGGTCAGCAAATCCGGCTGGCTTGACCCCATGATGTCGATAGAGATTGATGAGGGGCGTTTACAGGCCTACGGTTTGTCACTGTCCGACGTTGAGGATGCGATCAATCAGGGTTCGTCCAGCACGATGACTGCGGTCCTGAAAAATGAACAGGTCTATCTGCAACTGAAAGCCTCGCAACAGGCTTACCTTAAAGAAGAATTTGCGGCCATTCCTCTGATCACCAGCAGCGATGGCGTGATTGTCGCCCTGGGTGATCTCGCTTTCATTAACGACACCTACGACGATGATACTGCTGTGTTGTCCCGCTTTGCCGGCGAAAACAGCGTTGCTCTACAAGTGATCACCACCGGCCTGGACGACATCACCGAGACGGTAGAAGCCGCCAAACAGGTGGTGGAGGAATGGCATAGCAACGGAACTCTGCCACAGGGCGTAGAGCTCACCAGCTGGTACGACCGCAGCACCTCAATAAGTGAACGACTGGACCTGCTCATTACCAACGCACTTACCGGCATTGTGATGGTGTTCGTTCTTCTGGCGCTGTTCCTGAACCTGACGGTGGCGTTCTGGGTATCCATGGGGCTGCCCTTTATTTTCTTCGGAACGCTGTATTTTATGGGCGACCGGTTTACCGGTCTTTCACTGAACGAGTTCACCACCTTTGGTTTCATCATGGCGCTGGGGATTGTGGTGGATGATGCCGTGGTCGTGGGTGAAAGCGTTTATACGGTGCGTAAAGAAGAAGGAGACACCCTTCGCAACACCATCCGAGGCACTCTGCGGGTGGCCGTGCCGACACTCTTCGGCGTGTTTACCACCGTGGTGGCCTTCTATTCACTGTCGAATCTCAGCGGTAAGCTGGGGCAGATCTACGCCCAGTTCGCTGCCGTTGTCACTATTTGTCTCTTGTTGTCCATTGTCGAGTCGAAGCTCATTCTGCCTGCCCATCTGGCACACCTGAACACCCACCGCAGAGCCAGCCGAAACCCGTTCCTTGAAGTCTGGCGGCGCATCCAGCAGGGAGCAGATTCCGGTCTTCAGTGGTTCAACGACCGGATCTATAAAGCGGTTATCGACTGGGCTCTCGCTTACCGGTATGCCGTTTTGGTTTTATTCCTGGCTCTGTTTGTTCTGGTTATGGCCATGCCGTTCAACGGTACCGTTCGAACCAGTTTTTTTCCGAACATACTGGGCGACACGGTGCGAGCAAATGTCACCATGGAAACCGACGCCAGCTTTGGCCTGACTCATTCCGCTCTGCTTGCCCTGGAGCAAAAAGCTCATCAAGTGGATGAGCAGCTCGTTAAACGCGCGAACGTCGATTCAGAGACAGGCATTGCCAACCTGCAGGTACTTTCCGAAAGCGACCAGTCCGGAACAGTAACGGTAGAGCTGGCGCCGGACTCCCCATACGACATCAATACCTTTTCCAACCAATGGAAACGCAGCGCTAGCCTGCCTGAAGGTGTACGAACCCTTAGCGTCGCCAGCCGGCGCGGAACAGTAGACGCACTTCGTATTGAATTGAGGGCTTCTGACGATGAATTGCTGACAGCAGCCGGCCGGGATATCAAGGAACAGCTTTCAACCATCCCGGCGATCAGTGGCATCGAAGATAACATCGAAGCCAGCCAGCCCCGCCTGTTCCTGGAACTCAACGCACAGGGCAAGGCCCTGGGCTTGAGCACCGATACGCTGGCCCAGCAAGTGCTTCAGGCCTTCAGTGGTCAGGTGGTTCAGCGCTTTCAGCGCAGTAACGACGAAGTGGAGGTTAAAGTCCGCTACCCGGAAGGCGCCCGGGAAAACCCGACTGACGTACTGAATGCCAACATCCGCACAGACGACGGCACGGTGCTTCCCCTGTCCAGTGTTGCTACGGTCACCTACGGCTACTCCAGAGACACTATTACCCGTATTGACGGCAAGCGGGCACTCTATCTCTCCGCCGAGGTGGACAAGGACATGCTGTCGGCTTCCGAGTTGGTCGCCAACCTGCAGCAGGATCTGGTTCCGAAACTGGAACGGCAATATCCGGGGCTCGATATCAATTTTGCCGGTGAAGCGGAGCAACAGGCAGAAACACAGAACTCCATGTTACACGTGTTCATGATCGCCATGCTGGTCATCTACATGCTGCTGGCGATCCCCCTGAAATCCTATATTCAGCCCGTCCTGATCATGACCGCTATTCCGTTCGGAATCGTCGGAGCAATCCTGGGGCACTGGATGAACGATCTTTCCATCAGCATTCTGTCGCTCAATGGTATTATTGCTCTCAGTGGTGTCGTGGTGAATGACAGCCTTTTGCTGGTATCCCGTTACAATGAACTGAAACCCGATGCAGACCATCAGATCGAAGCGATCAGTAAAGCGTGCAGGAGCCGTCTGCGCGCGGTTCTTCTGACGTCATTCACAACCTTTGCCGGCCTTGCGCCTCTGCTGTCTGAAACATCATCGCAGGCACAGTTTCTGATACCGGCCGCCGTGGCATTGGGATACGGGATTATGTTCGCAACCGTAATCACCCTCATTCTGATACCTGTCCTGGTCGCTATTCAGCACGACGTGGTCGAAAGATTCACAGATATTCGCCGCTGGTTTACTGTGAGCCCAGATAAACAAGAGTCCGATCCATGCTGAAATTGTTATTGGCCGAAGACGATCTCGACCTGGCCCAGACGCTGGTGCAATACCTGGAGCTGGAAGGGTTCATCTGTGACCATGTCAGCAACGGTATCGCCGGGCTGAATTTGATTAAACAAAACAGCTACGATGTCCTTTTGCTGGATATCAACATGCCCCGCCTGGACGGCCTTGGCCTTTGCCAGCGTTTACGAGACGAGGGGAACGATACCCCCGTTCTGATGCTGACAGCGCGCGACCAACTTGACGATAAACTGCAGGGCTTCAACGCCGGCACCGATGATTATCTGGTCAAACCCTTTGAAATGCAGGAACTGTTGGCCAGAGTCCGGGCGCTCTCACACAGGCGCAGCGGTCAAATCCAGAAACTCACCTGCGGTGATCTGCAGATGAACCTCAGTGAGAAGAGCGTGCGGCGCAGCGGGCAGGCCCTGAAATTGTCGCCCACGAGTTGGCGCCTGCTTGAACGCCTGATGCGTGCATCACCGTCGCCGGTATCTCGTGAGGAACTGATGGACTCGGCCTGGGGAGACGATCACCCCGATAGTAACAGTTTGAAGGTTCATATTTACAACCTGCGCAAGGCCATCGATGGCCCCTTTGCTGAGCCGATTCTGCACACGATCAGCGGAGCCGGTTTCGCTATCAAACCTCCCGGAACAGGCAAAACAAATGCGTAGAG
>TARA_R110001606_G_scaffold73705_4_pt1 | contig 32287 bp, 32 predicted proteins | sample TARA_R110001606 | Tara Oceans TARA_R110001606 (sample SAMEA4398315) | marine metagenome | biome: Polar Biome; feature: [SRF] surface water layer (ENVO:00010504); material: water (ENVO:00002006), including particulate matter (ENVO:01000060) such as... | depth 5 m
GCGCCTGACTTGCACCGGGATGCTCTATATGTGTCTGGGTCAGGAAGACAAGGCAGATCTGAAAGCTACTTTACGCGGTGAAAATGGTCTGGCCGCGCTTGATACAGCGATTGACGAAGCCATCGGCCGCAAACCCAAGGGCCATGATTTTGTCATCGACCGGAATTCCGATGACAGGCCGGCGGTTCCCCGCCACATGAGTGTGACGGGCGGTTAACGACGGATGAAAATTCATTTTACGGCCAGCGAATCGGAAGATGCGCAAACGGCGAAAGAAACCCTCATTACGCGCTACGGCCATGTTCCTGCAGAAGAGGCGGATATTATCGTCGCCCTCGGTGGGGACGGATTTATGCTGGAAACCATGCATTCCTTCATGAGTTCGAGCACTCCCATCTATGGTATGAACAAGGGTACAATCGGTTTTTTGCTCAACAAATATGAGGAAAACAATCTGATCGAACGCCTGGACGCCGGTGAAATTACCGAACTTCATCCGCTCAGGATGGAAGCCGTGGATATGCATGGGCAAAAGGTAGAGGCCCTTGCCATTAACGAGGTTTCCCTGCTTCGTGAAAGTCGGCAGACGGCGAAAATACAGATATCCATCGACGGGCATGTCAAGGTTGAAGAACTCACCTGTGACGGGGTACTGGTCGCAACACCCGCCGGCAGCACCGCCTATAACTATTCCGCCCATGGCCCGATCCTGCCGGTAAATGCCGGTGTTCTGGCCCTGACGCCAATCAGCGCCTTTCGTCCCCGTCGCTGGCGTGGCGCCATCCTGCCGCGCGAGGCGCGGATAGAACTGACCGTGCGCGAGGCCGCAAAACGACCCGTCAGCGCCGTTGCCGACGCCGTAGAGGTGCGGGACGTCTCGACGGTGACAATTGAGGAGAAGCGGGATATCACAATCCGGCTGCTGTTTGATCCGGAACATAATCTGGAGAAACGCATCCTCGACGAGCAGTTCATGCTTTAGGGCTTTGAAGCTGCAGCCCGGCCGTCTGTAAAATTTTACTAATTTTTTGCTAAGATTCGGCTTAATTCGTAATTCTCTTTTAAGTTTTCATCGCTAATTTCGCTCCATGGGACAACAGCTGGAGTGCCCAGACCTGCCTGAAACATGGTTTGTCGGCTCCGGCTCCAAAGTACCGAGCAGGAGAGTTCTGATGAAGGTTATCGCAGTTGCATCACAAAAGGGTGGTTCAGGCAAAACGACGCTTGCCGGACATCTCGCCGTGCAGGCCGAAATGGCCGGACAGGGGCCAGTGGCACTTGTCGACACGGACCCGCAGGGCAGCCTGTCCGAATGGTGGAACGAACGCGAGGCGGAAACACCACTATTTGCCCGCACGACAGTTGAGCGACTGGAGGCCGATATCGGACGGATGGAGAAGATGGGCATCAAGCTGCTCTTCGTCGATACGCCGCCGGCCATCACCTCGACGATTGCGAATGTGATCAACCTCGCCGATCTGCTGATCATTCCGACCCGGCCGAGCCCGCATGACCTGCGCGCTGTCGGGGCGACAGTGGAACTGGCCGAGGGATTGAATACCTCGCTCATCTTTGTCGTCAATGGCGCGACGCCGCGTGCCCGGATCACCAGTGAGGCCGCAATTGCGTTGTCTCAGCACGGGACACTTGCGCCGGCCATTATCCATCAGCGCGTCGATTTCGCCTCCAGCATGATCGACGGTCGCACGACCATGGAGCTCAACCCCTCCTCCCGGTCCAGCGAGGAGATCAGCAAGCTCTGGTCCTATATCGAGGAACGGCTCGCGCGGTTGACATCCAACCATCCGATGCCGCCTTCGCATCACCTGAGCGCAACTCCGGCCAGCAATGGTGCGGCGTATAACTAAGTTCTGACGTCCTTTACAAGAAGAAGATTTGTCATGAAAGCAGCATTCCTAACCAGTTCATTAATTGCCTCCAAAGGCAAAGCGGAACCGGCATCCACACGGCTCGCGCCCAGCAACCTTCTCGACAAGAATGCGAACGGCAGCAAGCCTCAGGTCTCCCGTATTTATGATCGGGTGCGTGAATATGCGGAGCCGCACCATGATTCCCATGATCTGGAGGAAGCCGCCCTTAGAAATGCAGAACTTTCAGAATTTGCACGGATTGCCGAGGATGAAGATCGTCCGGAGCCAAGCCATATTGACGAAATCAACACGACCGATACGACGGAAGAAGTTGCACATGGACTTGCAGAATCGCTGGACGAGCCTGTCGTAAGCCCGCAAGTACCTGCAACACCCGTCAACTCGACGCCCGCTCGTGAGTTCTCGCCGCTTGCGGAAGAGAAAGCTAGGGAAATTGCCCAAGAAGTTGCCAAGCTCAAGAAAGACGGGCTTGGGCGCATTCGTATTTCCGTTCGCATGTCGCCAAAAGACCATCTTCAGCTCAAGCTGATTGCGGCGCATACGCAAATGTCCGCGCAATCCATATTCGAGACCGCACTGGAAGAATATGTCATCAATCACGGTTCGGAAATTCTGCCGCAATCCTGTAATTGTGTTCTGGACAAATCGTCCCTTTGAGTGGAAGTGACCGAACATGCGTGAAACAGTTGAAGAAAATAATGAAATGGAAAGCGGTCTCGATGCCGCATCACTTTCTCGAATCAAGGTGAGGCGCAGCAAAGACAGCAACTCCCCGCGCAAAGTAAAATCAGGCGATATCACCGACCGGCTTCAAGCCCTTTCGGATGAACTTGAGGCAAGCAAACCCGCTCCCACCATCGCGGAACCTGATTTCAAAAAAGAATCCGGCGAACCCGTGCCGGTCGCAGCAAAAGGCAAACCAAAGCCTGCCGCAAGACCAGTGAAGAAGCCCCTACGGGCCAAGAAAGCGATCGATCCCGAAACGCAGACTGTCTCCGCCGTACCGCCGCGCCGCTCCAACTGGGCACGCCCGGCGGCGAAACCGGGATGGCAGAAAAAGACTGTCGCGCCGGACATCCTCTCCTACTGGCTGGAAATCAGGGGCGGGAAACGGTATCCCACATGGCAGGATCTGGATACGGCAAAAATCGGCAAATTCTGGCCGAATTGCACCCTGGTTCACTGTGACCGTGCCGCTGGTCGGCTGCAGCTCGAAAATGGCTTCGCCAGTGAACTTAGGCAAGTGACCCGGGATGAAAGTCATCAGCCCGTGACGTCGCCCGGCATTGACTTTTCACCGATGGTAGTTGACTGGGTTCTCAGCCTCGCTCGGGACGTTGCCAATTCAGGTAAACCCACGCATGGAACGGAATATTTCCCCTCCACCTTCGACGAGATTCCACTCCGCGTGATTGCCCTGCCGCTCAGCGAGAACCAGATCGATATCGATCATGTCCTGTGCTATGTGCAAAAATTGGACTAAGTCAGGAACTTAAGTCGCCCATTCCCGGAGAGTTGCTTTCTGCGGCTCCTTGAACCCGACCAGATAGCGACCGTCCTGCGCGAATATCGGCCGTTTCATAAGGGTTGGGGCGGCGAGTAACTGCTTCGCCGGATTAACTCCCTCCAACTCGGCCTTCGCTGCATCGTCCAGCTGGCGGTACGTGGTTCCACGCTTGTTGATCAGGGTGTCGCGGTCGATGGCGTCAATCCAGCGCACGAGTTCCTCCTTCGGCAGACCATCGGCACGCAGATCAAGGAACTGATGCTCAATCCCCTCATCCTTCAGCCACTTGATCGCCTTTTTGCAGGTATCGCAGTTCTTGATTCCGTAAATTTTCATCAGTTGTACCTCGTTAACCGGGTGTTGGACATTTCCCGCCTTTTAGCGTGCGGGGAGAACGGACGGCAACCCCTCGTATGAGATTGACGGAAAATCGCGAAATATCAATCACAGCCCAACCTTTTCCCGCGTCACTGAGGAAAGGGAGTTAGAAATGGGCATTTTCAGCAGGCGATCCGCAACCGGCAGCTCCGATGCTAACGACAAGGGAACTACAGGGCTTGGAGCAACGATCCTCAAAGCCTCTCTTGCCGATGCGAATCTGCTGGTAATGACCGCAGCGGAACGCGGCATCCCGCTAGACGAGGATGTGACGCGCGCCATCTTCGATACCGAAGAGGCCCTGAACAAAAACATGATAACACCGGCCATCACCAATGAATTCTGGCAGGCCTATGAGAGCCTGTCCCATTCACTCAGTCCAATTACCGTATCCAGTATTCGCGCTACCCGCGACCTTCGGCAACTGCAATCCGGGATATGGGGATATGTGCAAGGTAGGATACATGTTCCCTTTTCCAGAAAATGCGCGTTCCGCTATCAACAGCTGTCGATGGTAACGCTGCTTTCCTTGATCACCTTGCAGGTCTTCTGGGCCATCGGCAATACCCTTGTTGCCGATATCCGGAACCAGTCAAACCGCATTATTGTATTAAAAACGCAGCTCTACAACGCCGAAAGCACTTCACAGCAAGCATCAACAGACGATTTGCCGCAAAGAGCGACAACAGGGACAGAAACCGATGAAACCGCTACCCGCTTAAACAATATTACCTCAGTAAACACTTCTGCCGTTCCCTCTGACACACAGCAATTGAATCGCCAGATTGACGAATATATTTCATGGCGGGAAGCCGAGTTTATCGAGCTCAGGAACTGGAATCATCAGTGGGGCACCGTTCTTTTCTTTACCACGCAAACATGGGAAAAACCCGATTATTCAGATCTCACAGCTGAAGAAAAAATTCACGTCCATTATGTATCCGCGCAATATGTCCTTTACGCCATATCCGCCTATTTCCTGCCGATCCTGTATGGCTTGCTGGGCGCCTCTTTCTATGTACTAAGGCAACTTCCAAAGGATATCGAGGGGCTGACATTCTCAATGAATTCGCATATCGATTACAGCCTCAGGATTACACAGGGGCCGCTCGCCGGCATTATGGCGAGTTTTTTCTTCACGACTACACCGGCAACCCTTCACACCCTGTCGACGCATTCCTCGGCCATCGCCACAATCAAGATCGGTTCCTCCAGCTTGAGCGATTTCAGCCCCCTCGCCATAGCTTTCCTCGCCGGCTACAGTGTTGAACTGATTTTCTATGTCATTGACAAAATAATCTCCGCCGTCACCACGCGTGCCTCAACCTCAAGCACCAAATTTGTACCTCAGACTCAGACAAAAACTGCCGTACCTGCAAAACAAGACACGAAGCCGGAGACGTGACGGTGGATAGCCGGGCCATAGATTCGCCGTGTCGCGTCTGAAAACCGGAAGGCCCTTTGCGATCCGCCGGAAAGCCGGCGTCGGAAAGCCCGAGAAGCACCCTCAACCTGCATAAAATTCATGCAGATAAAACGATGGTGTCCTCAATTTGCCGGAACACTAAAAAATTAACGTAATCTTAAGACTATTGGGCTGATGATAAAACTGTCCAAGGTTGATCGAAGCTGTTTTTGCCATTTCCACCCCCTCCCCTCGACGGCAAAAATGGCTTCGGTTACCCCTATTTCCTAAACCAGAAGTCAGACAGGCGCGATATCGCCTTTTTCCTGTACGGCATAGAAATCAAGCGCGAAATCCGCGAGACGTCCGTTTTCAATGGCATCGCGCATCGCCGCCATGAGCTCCTGATAATAATGCAGGTTATGCCATGTCAGAAGCATGGAACCCAGCATCTCCTTGGCCTTGAACAGGTGATGGAGATAACCCCGGGAGTAGTTTCGGCAGGCGGGGCAGCCACATCGCTCATCCAATGGGCGCGGATCCTCCGCATGGCGGGCGTTGCGGATATTCACGGTACCGAAGCGGGTAAAGGCCTGTGCATTGCGCCCCGAGCGGGTCGGTAGCACACAGTCAAACATATCGATACCCCGCATGACCCCGCCGACCAGATCATCAGGCTTGCCAACCCCCATGAGGTAACGTGGTTTGTCCTGCGGCAAAGCCGGTGTGGTAAATTCCAGCGTTCGAAACATTTCCGCCTGTCCTTCGCCCACCGCAAGACCGCCGACTGCATAGCCTTCAAAGCCAATGCCAGTGAGGGCCGCGACGGACTCTAGCCGCAAATCTTCATAGGTTGATCCCTGGACAATTCCGAACAGGCCATATCCGTCCCGCGTCTCATAAGCCTCTCGGGACCGCGCCGCCCAGCGCATAGACCGGCGCATGGAGCTTGCCGCCACCTCCTCCGTCGCCGGATAGGGCGTGCATTCATCGAACGCCATGGTGATAGTGGCATCGAGGTCATTCTGGATCTGCATCGAGCGTTCCGGTGTCAGTTCGAACCGCTTGCCGTCGATATGGGACTTGAAGATCACCCCGTTCTCGTCGATCTTGCGTAGCTCGTTCAGCGACATTACCTGAAAGCCACCACTGTCGGTCAGGATCGGCCGCTCCCAGTTCATAAACTTGTGCAATCCACCAAGTTTCTTCACCCGTTCCGATCCCGGCCGCAACATCAGATGATAGGTGTTGCCGAGCAGGATATCCGCCCCCGTTTCCCGCACCGCCTCGGGCGTCATGCCTTTCACCGTCGCGGCGGTGCCGACGGGCATGAAAGCGGGCGTGCGAATGTCGCCATGGGCGGTTTTGAGCGTCCCGCGCCGCGCCGCGCCGTCGGTCGCCGAGATACTGAATTCAAATGGAGCTGTCATGGCTTCGGGTATAGCAGCGAACAGTCGCCATAGGAATAGAAGCGATATTTTTCCGCTATCGCATGGGTATAGGCGGCCTTCATCTTCTCCAGACCTGAAAAGGCAGAGACCAGCATGAAAAGCGTCGATTTCGGCAGATGAAAATTCGTAATCAGCAGATCGACCGCCTTAAATTTATATCCCGGTGTGATGAAGATATCCGTCTCGCCGTTGAAAGGATGGATTTTACCCGACGCATCCGCCGCGCTTTCCAGTAGACGCAAACTGGTGGTGCCGACACAGACAATCCGTCCGCCCTGCACCCGGGTCTCGTTTATCGCATCGGCCGTTGCCTGCGTCAGGATACCGACTTCCGCATGCATGCGGTGATCCTTGGTGTCTGCAACCTTGACCGGCAGAAAGGTTCCCGCCCCGACATGGAGGGTGGTCGTCACCATTCCGATGCCCCGCGACCGGAACTGCTCCAACAGGTCTTCGGTGAAATGCAGGCCTGCTGTTGGCGCCGCCACCGCGCCCTCGTCTTTCGCGAAGATAGTCTGGTAATCGCGGCGGTCCTGTTCATCGACGGCACGCAGGCTGCTGATATAGGGTGGCAGCGGTATCTCCCCGTATGTCATCAGCTTTTCCATAAGCTCCGGGCCGGAGGCGGAGAAGGACAGCGCAACCTCCCCGCCGTCGAATTTTTCCGTAACCAATGCTGTAAAATCATCGGAGAAGCGTATGATATCACTCGGCTTTAACTTTTTCGCTGGCTTCGCAAACGCATGCCAGCTGTCCGCCGAGACATTCTTGTGAAGCGTCACCTCGATCTTTGCGCTCCGCCGCATGCCGCGCAATCGGGCTGGAATGACTTTCGTGTCATTGAAGACAAGCAAGTCCCCTTCACGCAACAGGCCCGGCAAGTCGGCGACCGTATAGTCACCAAGTTGTTCGCCGACAAGGAGAAGCTTCGCCGCCTCCCGTGGAACCGCGGGGCGATCGGCGATCAATTCCGGCGGCAGGGTGAAATCGAATGCGTCAACTTTCATAATCTAAAACGCAAACGAACGACTTGGGGATCCAAGCCGTTCGCGCCCAAAAATATGTAAAATGCTAGTCGACGTCTGCGGCAACCTTAAGGCTGACGATCTTGTCCGGATCCGTGACGGAGCCATTATTCATCGCGCTGCCCTTCTTGATGGTATGCACATGCTCCATGCCATCAACAACCTGTCCCCAGATCGAATACTGGCTGTCGAGATGCGGGGAGCGTTCGAACATGATGAAGAACTGGCTGTCAGCGCTATCCGGATGACCGGCGCGGGCCATGGAGCAGGTCCCTTCCAGATGCGGCTCCCCTGAGAATTCTGCTGTCAGGTTCTTGCCCGACCCTCCGGTTCCTGTCCCCTGAGGGCAGCCCGTCTGGGCCATAAAGCCATCGATCACCCGGTGGAAAACAATGCCGTCATAAAAGCCTTCACGCGCCAGTTCCTTGATCCGGGCGACATGATTTGGCGCAAGATCCGGGCGCATTTCAATCGTGACGCGACCGTCTTTGAGTTCCAGGTAGAGGGTGTTTTCTAAATCACGGGACATAAATCGCTCCTGTCGGGTCCGGATCCTGCCCGGACATTAAGTGTTAGTCAGTCGTGTTGTTCTTAATAAGCTTCACACGCTCGGTAATTTTCTCCGCCGTCGTCGCCGACACGAACTTCGTAATATCGCCGTTCAGCAACGCAATTTCTTTCACCAGGCTGGAGGCTATAAACTGATGCTGGTCGGACGCCATCAAAAAAACGGTCTCTATTTCCGCATTCAGCCGCCGGTTCATGCCAACCATCTGGAATTCATATTCAAAGTCGGATACAGCGCGTAATCCGCGAATGATGATGGCAGCGCCCACCTGCTCGGCAAAATGCATGAGCAGGTTATTGAACGGTTTCACCTCGAAATTGGTACCGGGGAATTCCTCGGTCATTTTCGCAACCATCTCCACCCGCTCTTCAACCGTGAACAGGGGGTTCTTGCCCGGATTCATGGCGACACCGATTACCAGCGTATCAACAAGCTTGGAGGCCCGCCGGATAATGTCATAATGCCCAACCGTGATCGGATCAAATGTTCCCGGATAAAGCCCTACGCGATTCTTCACCATGAATAGTCCCTTTCTTCTCTCGCTACTTCTATATGTTAGCTTGATAAATTAGACTTGCCGTCTTAGCCGTTTTCGCCGTCTCCGGCAAGTTCGTCGCCTTCCGCGTCCTCATCATCGGATTTTTCCTCAGCGAGCGCCGTGACGGAGACAACCTGTTCATCTTTCGCGGTTTTGAACAGGGTCACACCCTGCGTATTCCGCCCGGCAATCCGGATATCCGTCACCGGCGTCCGGATCAGTTTGCCACCATTGGTGACCAGCATGATCTGCTCATCATCCGTGATCGGGAAGGTCGCGATCACCTCACCATTGCGGCTGGAGGTTTCAATATTGATAATCCCCTGACCGCCGCGATTGGTGACCCGATATTCATAGGCATTTGTCCGCTTGCCATAGCCGTTGACGGTAATCGCCAGCAGGACTTCCTCCTGTTCGTTCAGCTCGTCATACAGCTCCGGCGTGATGCCCTCTGCATATTCCGTGACGGTTCCGTTATCATCGACGGACCGGCGGGTTTTCAAATAAGCATCCCGCATCTCTGTATCGACTTCCACATGGTTGAGGATCGACATACCGATAACGCTATCGCCCTTGCCAAGCTTCATGCCGCGGACACCGCTGGAATCCCGTCCCTTGAACAGTCGAACATCCGTCGCGCGGAAGCGGATGCATTTGCCGCCCTTCGCGACCAGCAGCACATCGGATTCCTCCGTGCAAATCTTCACACCAATCAGCTGGTCATCATCATCCAGCTTCATGGCGATCTTGCCGTTCGATTTCACATTGGAGAAGTCGCTCAGCAGGTTCCGCCGGACGTTCCCCTTTGCAGTGGAGAACATCACTTCCAGCTCGGACCAGGTCTCCTCTTCCTCCGGAAGTGGCATCAGGGTGTAGATCACTTCGCCTTCCTCCAGCGGCAGGAGATTGATCATTGCCTTGCCCAGACTTTGCGGCGAACCAACTGGCAGGCGGTAAACCTTCAATTTGTAAACCCGACCGAAGGACGAGAAGAACAGAACCGGCGTATGGGTGTTCACAACGAAGACCTGCGTTACGAAATCCTCATCGCGGGTCTGCATCCCGGCCCGGCCCTTGCCTCCGCGTCGCTGCGGCTTGTAGGTGGAGAGCGGCACCCGCTTGATATAGCCTTTATGGCTGACCGTCAGAACCATATCCTCGCGCTGGATCAGGTCCTCGATGTCATGCTCAAACTCGCTTTCCTCGATCTGGGTGCGCCGCGGAACCGCGTATTTTTCCTTCATTTCAAGCAGTTCATCACGGATGATGCCAATCAGGCGCGGGCGGCTCGACAGGATATCGAGATAATCGAGAATTTTTGCGCCCAGATCCTTAAGCTCATCGCCGATTTCATTCTGTCCGAGCGCCGTCAGCCGTTGCAGACGCAGATCGAGAATGGCACGGGCCTGGGCTTCTGACAGGCGATAGGAGCCATCTTCATTGATCGTATATTCCGGATCGTCAACGAGCCGGATCAGGGCCTCGACAGAGCTTGCGGGCCAGTCTTTGCCCATCAGTTCGGCGCGTGCCGTCGCAGGGTCAGGGGCCGCGCGGATCAGCTTGATCACCTCGTCGATATTGGCAACTGCAATCGCCAGGCCGATCAAGACATGGGCCCGTTCCCGCGCCTTGCCGAGCAGGAATTTCGTCCGGCGGGAGATGACTTCCTCGCGGAAATCAAGGAAGGCCTCCAAAAGTTCCCGCACATTGAGAAGTTCCGGCTTGCCACGATTGAGCGCTAGCATGTTCACACCGAAAGATGTCTGCAGGGAGGTAAAGCGGAACAGCTGGTTCAGCACCACTTCCGGCATGGCATCGCGCTTGATCTCGATCACGACACGAACGCCATGACGATCTGATTCATCGCGGAGATCGCCGATCCCCTCGACCTTCTTCGCTCGTACAAGGTCGGCAATCTGCTCAACCAGCCGCGCCTTGTTCACCTGATAAGGGACTTCCGTCACGATCAGGGCCTGACGGTCTTTACGGATTTCCTCGATATCGACCTTCGCCCGCATAATCACCGAGCCGCGCCCTGTCGTCAGGCCGCTGATGGACCCGCTGCGGCCAAGAATGGTGCCGCCCGTCGGAAAATCCGGTCCCGGAATAAAATCGACCAGCTCTTCCACCGACATTTCCGGTTTTTCGAGCAGCGCCAAGGCACCGTCAACCACTTCACCAAGGTTATGCGGCGGGATATTCGTCGCCATGCCGACGGCAATACCGCCTGCGCCATTGACGAGAAGGTTGGGATAGCGCGCCGGCAGGACCGAGGGTTCCCGCTCGCTGTCATCATAGTTATTGACGAAATCAACGGTTTCTTTGTCGATATCATCGATCAGGCTTTCGGCGGCCTTCTGCAGGCGGGCTTCTGTGTATCGCATGGCGGCCGCCTTGTCGCCATCCATGGAGCCAAAGTTCCCCTGCCCTTCCACGAGTTTCAGACTCATGGAGAAATCCTGCGCAAGACGGACCATGGCATCGTAAATCGCACTGTCGCCATGGGGATGGTAACGACCCATCACGTCACCGACCACACGGGCGGATTTGCGAAACGCCTTGTCCGACGTATAGCCGTTTTCATACATGGCATAGATAATACGGCGATGAACCGGCTTGAGGCCGTCGCGGGCATCGGGAAGCGCCCGCGAGACAATCACGCTCATGGCATAGTCGAGGTACGACTTGCGCATTTCGTCTTCAATAGTGATCGGAACGATATGATCGTCAGAGGGCGGTATGGTTACATCATTCAAGGCAGAATTCCTGAAGAAACTTGGGTATGCCGGATATCATTCCGGCATATAAAAAAAGATAAACTCCCCTTCCGATGGCGGCCATCGGAAGGGTTGCCTTGTTCTACAGGATATCAGGGGGGCGTGCAACCTTTAGCGGGCCGGAAAACGCCCCTTTTAGCGGGAAAATAGCGGCCTAGAGAGCAGCACTGTCCAGGGCCTGATGGACGCGAGAAATTGGGGCTGCAACGGCAGCGGAATTCCGGATGCGGTTCGTGACCATCCGACCGTGTAATCCGGTGATAATCCGGCTGCCGGTTTTCTCAAAAAGGAATGGGAACACCGCATGCACCAGGGCGCAAAAGCCCGCGACCAGAAGCCAGAACGCAAATGTGCCCGACATTTCCATATGCTCGACATAGCTCTCATTCACGGAGGCGGGATGATCAGTAAATAGATTTGTAATTGTCATTGGCTTTCTCCGTTTTCTTCCAGTTACGCTTTATGCCTTACTCTTGAAAAACATATTACCGGAATTATCGGAAATATTTATCCTTTCTTGACGTATTTGAGCAAAAATGTGAAACATATGTTTCATTATTAAAAAATATACGGACTGAAATTTCATGGACAACATTGATCTCAAAATTTTGGCCCAGCTCCAACAGGACAGCTCAATCGCTGTCGCCGATCTCGCCGCTGAGGTCGGCTGTTCCCGCACGGCCTGCTGGCGGCGGATCAAGTCACTGGAGGAAACCGGCGTCATCCGCGCACAGGTCAGCCTGCTTGATCGCAAAAAACTCGATCTACCGGTTACCGTCTTTGTCGCCATAAAGACCAGCCGCCATGACGTGGAGTGGCTAAAAAAATTTGCCGAAACCGTCGATAACTTCCCGGAAATAATGGAGTTTTACCGGATGAGCGGGGACATCGATTATCTGCTGAAAGTCGTGGTGCCGGATGTTGCCGCCTATGACCGCTTCTATCACCGCCTGATCCAGCGGATTGATCTTTCCGATGTCAGCTCGAATTTCGCGATGGAGGAGATAAAATTCACCACCGCCCTGCCGCTTCAGGGGGGTTAGCGCGCAATCCGCGGACGCCCGAAGGCCACGACCTGCATCAGGCTCTCTACGAAGACTTCCTGCCCGGCGATATGGGCGACATTATCATGGCGTTCAAACCGCGTGCGCACATCCCCGGCACCTGCCTCCAAGGCCTGCTGCCGGGCATCCGCAGTCAATAATTTCTCTGCCTCAAGGACCGCTTCCGCCAAAGTCCGAAAATCCAGCGGATCTCCCATATGGAAAAGCCGGAAGCCATCATTCTCGGTCGGGGAAATACTGGCGCTTACCGTCAGGCGGACTTGCCCCACCACCGCGCCGACCGCGTTCGCCACCCCGGCGAAATCAGGGATAACGGCTGTCGTACCGAGCTTCTTCGCGACCTCCGGGTAATAAAGATGCGCTGATGCGCCGAGCCCGATTACCGGCAAGCGCAAGGCAATGTCCATATTCACATAGGGATGATGATCCGATAACGTTGCGGCCTTCAGTAGCATCTCGGCATTCCGGCCCGGCAGCGGGTCTTTTGCCAGCGCGGCCTCCAGCAGCGTCTCACTCGATCTCCTGACCACCGTCTCCATGATCAGATGGGCGAGATCCGGCGCGGAGGCGGCAATCGCATGCCCCCGGACATCGCGGTTTCGCGTAAATAATATCGCCGCTTTTTCCGCAGCGTCCCTGTCCCAGGTGTTGTGAAGGCCTAGGATATGCGCCGCATCGGACGGCGTCAGCCCGGAGATCATCACAAGACCGGACGATACCAATCGCTCTAACGCGTTATGCTGGCGGCGGCGCAGGAGAAGTTTTTCAAGCGGTTGCGGCCTCTCCCGCAGGGCCTCAAGAAGCTGCCGCTCCATCTCACTGAGTGTTTCCAGATGCGCACTTTTTCGCCCGACTGCAAGCGCGAACCGGCCGTAACTTTCCTGTTGCCGGTCTCGTCCCAACTGCGAATCCAGCGTTCCATGCACAAGCTCCGGATAATCTGTCGCCAGCAGGCTGACCGGCACCAGGCGCCGCGGTCCTAGCGCTAGTTCCAGCTCCATGCCGGTCTTGACGGCAGAAACCTCGCTATCCCCGCCAAGGCCGACAGTGTATATCGCGACGGCTTCCACCATCGTCCGCCATCCGCCGACCGTTGCGCCGTCGGGATCAAGGCGCGGACTGCCGTCTTTGAGAATGGCGACATCCGTCGTCGTGCCGCCAATATCGGAAACGATGGCGTTTTGCTCGCCGCTAAGGTAAGCGGCCCCGACAAGGCTGGCCGCCGGTCCGGATAATATCGTCTCAATCGGCTTGATCTTGGCCACCTCCGCCGCGATCAGTGCGCCATCCCCCTGCACCACCATCAACGGCGCCATGATACCCATCTCCTTAAAGAGAACCTCACTGGAGGAAATCAGGTGGTGGATCAAATTGATCAGCCGCGTGTTGAGGACGGAGGTCAGCGCCCGGCGCGGACCGTCAAGCTTGCTCGACAGCTCATGACTGCAGGTCACGCTGTTGGCGGAATGCTCGAGAATAATGTCCCGTGCCCGCAGTTCATGCTCCGGGTTTCGGATGGCAAACAGTCCGGCTATGGCAAAGGTCGATACAGACCCTCCAAGCGCGTCCAACTCCGCCGCCAGCTTGTCTTCTGCCAGCGGACACAGCGCCTCCCCCTGGCCGTTATGGCCACCGTCCAGAAAAATAACGGGATCACCCTTCAGCGCGTCGCGCAATCCGTTTCGGTTGAGCGCGTCATCATCGAAGCCGATCAACACCAGACAGATACGCCCGCCCTGCCCCTCCACCAGCGCATTGGTCGCCAATGTGGTGGAGAGGGAAACAAGCCCGATATCCGCCGGTTGCGCCTTCGCGTCCTCTATTACGCGCGAAACGGACTTGCCGATACCGATGGAAAAATCCTGCCGCGTCGTCAGGGATTTGGCGCTGGCGATGATCCCGTCGTCCTCATCCAGAAGCACCGCGTCGGTATAGGTTCCGCCGGTATCAATGCCGAGCAAAAGCGCCATGTTCCCCTTTTCCGTTTATGCAGGCTGCGGGAAGGTCAGAATCTCGACCTTGTTGCCGTCCGGGTCCGTGAAGAAGGCCCCGAAATAGGTAGTGAGTGCCGCCGGGCGCATTCCCGGCTCCCCGGCATCCGCGCCGCCATTGTTAAGAGCCGCGTCGTAACAGGCGGTTACCAGTTCCTCACTTCGGGCACGAAGGGCAATGTGACAGCCGGTATCGGCGGCGACCGGTGTCATATCCGGGCGTACATTTATCCAGAATTCCGGGAATTTCTTGCCATAGCCGATGGCCGTGGGACGGTCCGCAATCCGTGTCATGCCAAGCAGTCCGAGAACAACGTCATAGAACGCCCCGCTTCGCTTCAGGTCCTTCACCGCAACGGAAATATGGTCTATCGCCATGTTCGCCTCCCCCTGTTCTCCGGGTTCTCCCCCATCCCATAAAAAAGGCCGCCCGCGACGGACAGCCTTCTTTCACATCGTTCCTCTCATGCAGCGATCAGAACGGGATGTCATCATCAAAATCACCGCCCATGCCGCTACCGGCCGGACCGCCATAGCTGCGGTCGTTACCGCCGGAAGCTCCGCCGCCGCCATATTCACCCCCCCCGCCTTGTCCGCTGCCATAGCTGCCACCGCCACCCTGGCCACCAGCGCTATCAAGCATGGTTAGTGTCGAATTGAAGCCCTGCAAAACAATTTCGGTCGAATATTTGGTGATGCCGTCCTGTTCATACTGGCGGGTCTGAATCTGGCCTTCGAGATAGATTTTCGAGCCCTTCTTGAGATATTGCTCGGCAATCTTGCACAGCCCCTCGCTGAAAATCACAACGCGGTGCCATTCCGTGCGCTCCTTGCGTTCGCCGCTATCCCGGTCGCGCCAGGATTCGCTCGTCGCCACGCGCAGGTTGCAGACCGGTTTGCCGTTATTCATATAGCGAACTTCAGGGTCCGCACCCAGGTTACCAACAAGAATGACTTTATTAACGCTGCCCGCCATAGTGTTTTCCGCTTTCGATTCTGTATTGCCCTAAAAATTTCTGGCCAGACAATAACGTGCAAAGCCGCCTCTGGCCAGAGGAATTCCGTGCTTTTGTGAACCGTGAACAAAATGAAAACATAATTTATCATTATGGGTGGTAATTTGACCCGTTACCTTATAAATTCCGGCTCAGATTCAAGCTTACGTCAGGTATATTATCCGAATGCAGAAAATTCTCAGCATCCGCGGCGCCCGCGAACATAACTTGCAAAACGTCAATATCGACATCCCCCGCGACGAACTGGTGGTGATCACCGGGCTGTCCGGATCGGGCAAGTCGTCCCTCGCCTTCGATACCATCTATGCAGAGGGGCAGCGCCGCTATGTCGAGAGCCTGTCGGCCTATGCGCGGCAGTTCCTGGAAATGATGCAAAAACCGGATGTCGACCATATCGACGGCCTCAGTCCGGCCATCTCGATCGAACAGAAGACAACATCGAAAAACCCCCGCTCGACGGTCGGCACGGTCACGGAGATATACGACTATCTGCGCCTGCTCTATGCCCGTATTGGCGTGCCCTATTCCCCGGCGACGGGTCTGCCGATCACCAGCCAGACGGTGAGCCAGATGGTCGATCAGGTCCTGGCTATGGGCGAGGGCAAACGGCTTTACCTTCTGGCCCCCATCGTGCGCGGCCGAAAGGGCGAGTACCGCAAGGAATTTCTCGATTTACGCAAGCGCGGCTTCCAGCGGGTCAAGATCGATGGCGAGATTTACGATATCGAAGAGACTCCGGAACTCGACAAGCAAATCAAGCATCATATCGATGTGGTCGTTGACCGGGTTGTGTTGAATGCGGATATCCAGGGTCGGCTCGCTGATTCGATTGAAACAGCGCTTGATCTTGCCGACGGCCTCTTTGCCGTCGAGGATGCGGACAGCAAGGAGCGAACGATGTTCTCCTCCAAGTTCGCCTGCCCGGTTTCCGGCTTCACGATTGAGGAGATCGAACCGCGCATCTTCTCCTTCAACAACCCCTATGGCGCCTGTACGGCATGCGGTGGCTTGGGCACGGAAATGTATTTCGATCCCGACCAGATCGTGCCCGACGTCACGCTCACCTTGCGCGAAGGGGCCATTGCCCCCTGGTCCCGCTCCCAGACGCCGGCGCCCTATTACATGCAGACACTGGAAGCGCTCGCCAAACATTACGGTTTTACCACCACGGAGCCGTGGGAAGAAATTAGCGAAGAAGCGCAGAAGGCAATTCTCTTTGGCACCGGAGAGACAAAAATCCAGATTACCTTCGATGACGGGCTTCGCACCTACAAGACAAACAAGCCGTTTGAAGGCGTGATCCCGAATATCGAGCGGCGCTGGCGCGAGACCGATAGCAGCTGGGTGCGGGAGGATCTGGAGAAATACCAGGACAAGACCAACTGTTCCAAATGTGGCGGGCACCGGCTGAAAGAAGAAAGCCTCGCCATCCGGATTAACAACCTGCATATCGGCGAAGTGGTTAGCAAATCCATCCTCGACGCCCGCAAATGGTTCGAGGAACTTTCCGGCGTCCTGTCAGAAAAAAACAACTCGATTGCCGAACGGGTACTGAAAGAAATAAACGAACGGCTTGGCTTTCTCGTCGATGTCGGGCTCGAATACCTTACGCTGTCGCGCGGCTCAGGGACACTTTCCGGCGGCGAGAGCCAGCGTATCCGGCTGGCCAGCCAGATCGGCTCCGGCCTGACCGGCGTGCTCTATGTGCTTGACGAACCCTCCATCGGGTTGCATCAGCGCGACAATGCCCGGCTGCTGAAAACCCTCATCAACCTGCGCGATCAAGGCAATTCCGTCATCGTCGTCGAGCATGATGAGGAAGCAATTATGACCGCTGATCATGTGGTCGATATGGGCCCGCGCGCCGGTCGTCATGGCGGCCGCCTGATTGCGCAAGGCACCCCTGAAGATATCATGAAGGCGCCTGAAAGCATTACCGGCAAATATCTGTCCGGAGAGATGGAAGTGCCTTTGCCTAAGCAGCGTCGTCGTATTCAGGAATCCCGCCAGATCCATATCATTGGCGCACGGCATAACAACTTGAAACGCGTGAATGTCAGCATTCCGCTCGGCACTTTTACCTGCGTGACCGGGGTTTCCGGCGGCGGCAAGTCATCGCTGATTATCGAGACGCTGTACAAGGCCATCGCCAAGAAGCTCAACAACAACCGCAACCACCCCGGCCCGCATGACCGGATCGAGGGGATCGAGTGGCTCGACAAGATTGTCGATATTGACCAGTCCCCTATCGGGCGGACGCCGCGTTCAAACCCGGCGACCTATACCGGAGCCTTTACGCCGATCCGCGAATGGTTTGCGGGCCTGCCCGAAGCCAAGGCGCGCGGCTATAAGTCCGGGCGGTTTTCTTTCAATGTGAAGGGCGGGCGTTGCGAGGCCTGCAAGGGCGACGGGGTGATCAAGATCGAGATGCATTTCCTGCCGGATGTCTATGTACAATGCGATGTCTGCAAGGGCGATCGTTACAACCGCGAGACGCTGGAGATCAAGTTCAAGGACAAGTCGATCTCGGACGTGCTCAACATGACCGTAGATGATGCGGCGATCTTCTTCAAGGCCGTGCCGAACGTCCGCGAAAAATTCGAGACTTTGCAGCAGGTCGGCCTTGGCTATATTCACGTCGGCCAGCAGGCGACGACGCTTTCGGGCGGCGAAGCCCAGCGCGTCAAGCTCGCGAAGGAACTGTCCCGCCGGGCGACGGGCCGCACGCTCTATATCCTCGACGAGCCGACCACCGGCCTGCATTTCGAGGATGTACGGAAATTGATGGAAGTGCTGCAGGCGCTTGTCGATGCCGGGAACAGCATCCTCGTGATCGAGCATAATCTTGAGGTTATCAAAACCGCCGACTGGGTGATCGATATGGGTCCCGATGGCGGTGACGCCGGTGGTTATCTGGTGGCGGAAGGCACTCCAGAAGATGTCGCCAAGGTGGCGGAAAGCTATACGGGGCAGTATCTCAAGGATATCCTCGCCAAGCGCCCCGCCGTCAAGCAGGCGGAAGCTAGGGCGAAAAAGCCAAAGAAGACGAAAGCCGCGTGATCCCATGACCGCAGAACAGAAACCGGTTCATATCGTTGGTGGTGGCCTCGCCGGGAGCGAGGCAAGCTGGCAGGTCGCATCAAAGGGTATTCCGGTCATCCTCCATGAAATGCGCCCGGTGCGCGGCACCGACGCGCATCTCACCGACGGGCTGGCGGAACTCGTTTGCTCTAACTCCTTCCGTTCGGACGATGCGGAGAATAACGCCGTCGGCCTTTTGCATCGGGAAATGCGGGATATGGGGTCGCTCATCATGGAGAGCGCCGATATCAACCGGGTCCCGGCGGGCGGCGCGCTTGCCGTCGACCGGGACGGTTTCTCCGCCTATATTCAGGAAAAAATCGAGGCGCATCCCCTGATCACCATCGCACGGGAGGAAATCACCGACCTGCCGCCCGCAGACTGGGGACAGGTGATTATCGCAACCGGGCCCCTCACCTCCGGCGCGCTGGCCGAAAAGGTCCATGCCGCGACCGGGGCCGATGCTCTCGCCTTTTTCGATGCGATTGCCCCCATCGTCTATAAGGACAGTATCGATTTCGATATCGCCTGGTTCCAGTCGCGCTATGACAAGGGCGACGGATCGGATTACATCAACTGCCCGATGACCGAGACAGAGTACCGCGATTTTATTCAAGCGCTCAATGAGGGCGGCAAGACAGAATTCAAGGAATGGGAGAAGAATACCCCCTATTTCGATGGCTGCCTACCGATTGAGGTCATGGCGGAGCGCGGGCCGGAAACGCTGCGCTTTGGACCGATGAAACCGGTCGGCCTTACCAATCCTAATTCTGACGAGAAACCCTACGCCGTCGTCCAGCTGCGACAGGATAACAAGCTCGGCACGCTCTACAACATGGTCGGTTTCCAGACCAAGCTCACCTATGGCGAGCAGAAGCGTATTTTCCAGACCATCCCGGGGCTTGAGAAGGCGGAGTTTGCCCGCCTTGGCGGTCTGCACCGCAATACCTTCATCAACAGCCCGGAAGTCCTCGACGGGCTGCTCCGACTCAAAAATCACCCACATATCCGCTTTGCCGGGCAGATCACCGGCGTCGAGGGCTATGTCGAAAGCACGGCCATCGGCCTGATCGCAGGGCGGCTGGCGGCGGCAGACATTTCCGGCGAGCAATTCATCCTGCCTCCCGTCACGACCGCCATGGGCGCTATCCTCAGCCATATCACCGGGGGCGCAGATGCCAAAACCTTCCAGCCTATGAATGTCAACTTCGGCCTGTTTCCGCCGCCGGAAGGCAAAATTCGCAAGAAAGACCGCAAACAGGCCTATACGGGACGCGCGGCAAAGGATTTTTCGGACTGGATATCCCAATCCGCCGCCGCTGAATAAAGCCCGCATCCGGATCCCGGATCCCGGGGCCCTTCCCGTCATGCAATTCGCTCTTTTTAGTAACCTTTTGTATAGAATATCCTTCTATACTCACGGACTGGAAATTATTGCTGTTGTCAACAAGTCTAAGTCGGCAGTCAAATTAGCACCAGGTACTAAAACCGGATCAAGGTATGAGTAACTTGCAGGCAGATCAGATGGAAACCCGAAATGCGGTAGCGGATTCAGCAGACGAAAAGCGCGATCCGAGTGTTTTCTTTGCCTTTGATCACAAGATATTCAAGGTCGCGGGCAGCTATTTCCGCCTGACCCATGACACACGGGAGCCCTGCTATTACGTCAATCTCGGTGAGATGAAGGGGGCGATCCCGACGAAAACCCTGTGTGGCGAGTTTGGTATCGAGAAAGACAGCTCCGACGCGCAGCTACTATCAACGATTGGCAGCGCACTCAAGTTCGTCAATGAAATCCGTCCCAATGATTCCATTCCCCGGGAACTTCTCGATGGCTCTGCCTCCTGGTCGATCAGTGACTCCCACAAGGAAATCGCTCGCGGTCGTATTACGGTGCAGCTCGTCTCCTGGATGAGCGGGGACGAGGAAATCGTTCTCAATATCGAGGAGCTGGAGTCAATCTCCAACGATCCGGCAACCAAGGAAAATGTCCAACAAGCCTTTCGTGAAATCGCCGAAAAGCTTGGAATCAAGCGCGAAGACGTCGTCGCCAAAATTGATGACATCATCCGCGAACTCGCTTATATCGAGGCTCTGCGAGACTATTATGCAGGCATCAAGAAGATCAGCACTAACCTTCAGCGGCTTGCCTCACTCTATCGACGGGACCGCTCGACATCCGAGGAACTGAACCGGATGCAAATCCTGATCGATCCGGTCATCAAGAAATTTGACCGGACGTTTGCAGAGATTGACGGGCAGACCTGTGAAGTTATGGTCATCCTGAAAAACTTCCAGCCAACAGTCGATACCGTAAGGCGAACCCGCGATGACCTGCATCAGCGCTTCATGGTCTGGCGGGACATGGTCAATAATTGGGATGGCGTGATTATCGAGGAAGGCCCGGAAGTCGAACGTCTATTGAAGCTGACCTATCAGTTTCTTGCCCGGAATTTCATGCAGTCGCAGACCTGGCGCCTGGGCGGCATGTAACCCGCAGCACCGTTACCGGCCAAGCGACAACACAACAATTTTCCGAACCGCTCCGACATCCATTTTCCGATGCGCAGGATCATAGCCCGCTGCATGAAGCCGGGCGAGATAAAGCGATGTCAGCGACGCGAGCCGAAACGCCGGCTTTTCAGACTTTGGCCGGTTTGCAATAAGTCTGTTCGCTGTCTCCTGTTCATGCCTCGCTTTTGCAGTCAATTCCTCGACGATCCTGAAGAACGCCGGCCGGTTCTCCGAGCTGAAAAGGCTGTCCGCTGTGAGACCTTGCGCCCGGATCATCTCGTCGGGAACGCGCAAAATATCCTGCGCCACATGATAGGGAATGGCCCGGATAATGCCGGTAAGGGCATAAGCTTTGCCAACGGCGCGCGCCGCGTCCTCCCCATCTTTTTCCGTACCCCCTGAAATCCGGAAAACGAGACTGTTGAGAAGGCCGCCCGTCTGATCCGCATAGTCGAGTAACTCCCCGGTTGTCTCGAAAGGTAGCGGATCAAGATCCAGTGCCCGGACATCAATCATCCGAAGTAGCATTACCGGATCGAGATTATATGCCGGAATGATCTCGGCCAATGCTTCAGCAACTGGATGGACAGGCGGTTTCCCCTGATCTGCGATCGCGTTTACGGCATCCCGCCACCATTGCAGCCGGATATCGCCCAGGAGTGGCTCCGACACGGTTTCGCGAACACGGGCAATTTCCGCATGGAAAGCTAGCAGCGTGAAGATCCCTTGCCGGGCAGACGGAGGCGCATAAAGCGTAGCCAGCCAACGGTCGTAATCATACCGCTTTACTTCGCCGGATAAATAGCTGTTCTGGTCCGTTTCGCTCAGAGATGTCGTCATCTTTTAAATAGAATCATTATAAAAAACTGGAAGACTGCTTAAATTGGTATATATCTGTAGGGACAACATATAGCGAGTTCTTTCCCCTGTCAGGGGCTTGAATTTTCACCGCATAATGAACAACGATTTGACCACTAAAAACGGTAAGAGGATAATCATGGCTTTTGAACTTCCCCCCCTTCCTTATGCAAAAGACGCTCTGGCACCGCATATTTCCGCAAACACTTTGGATTTTCATTACGGGAAACATCACAACGCCTATGTGACAAACCTGAATAACCTGCTGGCTGACGGTGATTCCCGCTCGCTTGAGGAGATCATGAAGGACACGGCCGGAGATTCTTCCAAGGCCGGTGTCTTCAACAACGCCGCCCAGGTCTGGAACCATACCTTCTACTGGCATTCAATGAAGCCTGGTGGAGGCGGCAAGCCATCCGGCGCAATCGCCGCAAAAATCGATGAAGATTTCGGCTCCTACGATAAATTTGTCGAAGAGTTTAAAACCGCCGGGGCTACCCAGTTCGGCAGCGGCTGGGCCTGGCTGGTCCTCAATGGCGGCAAGTTGAAGGTCACGAAAACGCCGAATGCGGAATGCCCGCTAACGGGTGGCGCAACGCCGCTCCTGACCATGGATGTCTGGGAGCATGCCTACTATCTCGATTATCAGAATGCCCGTCCAAAATATATCGAAACATTTCTGGACAGCCTGGTGAACTGGGATTTCGCGAACGAAAACCTCGCCAAGGCATAAACGACAGCTTCTCGAAACAAAGGCGCTTCCCGCAGGAAGCGCCTTTTTTCTTGGGCCGCCGCTAAAACAGGTTCTGCGCCGACACCATCGCATACAGCATCGGGATCGATAGCAATGTGTTGGTTCTGGAGAACAGCATCGCGGTTCGCGCCGAGGCGGCCTTTGTGCCCGCATCCGCCTCGACAATCCCGAGGGCCTTCTTCTGGTTGGGCCAGATCACGAACCAGACATTGAACCACATGATAATGCCAAGCCACATGCCGATCCCGATGGCAACGCTCTTATCGACCGCAAAACCATCCGCCGCGCCGAGAGTAAGCGCATCAACCAGATACCCGTTCATCCACGCCAACAGCAACCCAGTCACGATTGTCGCCATCGCTGCCCAGCGGAACCACCACAATGCGGCCGGCGCAATCACCTTGCCGATCGCCGGTTTCTGCTCATCGGGAATGTTCGGCATGTTCGGGATCTGCACAAAGTTGAAATAATACAGCAGCCCTACCCACATCACGCCGCTCAAGACATGCAGCCAGCGCATGATGAAGGCGCCATAGGCATGTCCACCCATATCGAATCCGCCACCTGTCACCGCACTGACAATCGCCGCCATGATGATGGTTAGAACAACACCCGCGATAACCGTGTTTCTGAGGCTTGATAATATTGCCGCCATAATCTTGTCCCCTTCCCAAAGATACTAACTGAAAGGAATCATAAGACCGGCACGCGGCAAATGTAAAGTCTCTAATATATAAGGATGGTTAAACTGCGATCAGCGCGGCAGCGACCCGACGGCGTTCCAGAAGCAGGACATTATAGGTCCGGACGGCGGCGCCCGTTCCCATGGCGTCAATGACGATCCCCTTTTCCCGCAAGGACGTGCGGATATCATCCTCAATAAAGGCCATGGATGTGCCGCATCCGATCAGCAATATTTCGATATCCTCGCTTGCCGCCAAGAGGTCCGACAGGCTCTCCAGCGTAAGCTGGTCAATATCCCTTATCGGCCAGGGCCGGGTTTCCTCCGGCATGACGAGGACCGAGCCGTCGTAACGCACACCGCTCACGCGGAAGCCTTCATCCCCATAACTGTTGATGAGTTGCTGCCCTTCCTTCGGAAGGCCGGAAATATCCTGCATGCCGTCTCCTCAAGCGGACGTTAATGTGTCAGCTTTTTTCTTCGGCGTTATCATCGGTTCTTTCGGCGCCCTGAAATCCGTCCTCTTCCTCTTTCTGATGAGTAAGACCGATATGCAGGAGAACCGGTGCGGCGACAAAAATGGACGAATAGGTCCCGACGACGACACCGAAGATCATGGCTGTCGCAAAGCCACGAATGACCTCTCCCCCGAATATGTAGAGCGCGACAAGGGCGAGTAAAGTTGTCAACGAGGTCATCGTCGTCCGCGTCAATGTCTCGTTGATCGAGAGATTGATGAGATCTTCCACCGTCAGCTTCTTGTAGCGCCGGAAATTCTCGCGAATCCGGTCATAGACGACCACCGTATCATTGATGGAATAGCCGACAATCGTCAAAATCGCCGCAACGGAGGCAAGGTTGAACTCAATCCCCGTGACCGAAAACATGCCGATGGTCAGCACAACGTCATGCACCAGCGCAACCACGGCCCCCACAGAGTAATGCCATTCAAAGCGGAGCCAGATATACACCAGCATCGCCAAAACCGCGACGATCACTGCTTCCGTCGCCGCTATCACCAGTTCCTCGGACACCGTCGGGCCGACAAACTCAACCCGGCGATAGGAAATGCTGTCCCCGTAATCCGAGGCAAGCTGCTGCTTGATGACATTCACTGCCTCCTCCTGCGCAGAGGCGTCCCCTTCCTGCCGTTGTACCCTAATCAGGATATCCGTCTCGCTGCCGAAGGTCTGCAGGGCAATCTGACCGAGGTCGAGGCCACCGAGAGAGGAACGCATGTCGCCAAGATCCGGCGGTGTCTCCGTGCCGATCTCGATCAGGATGCCGCCCTCGAAGTCGATTCCCTTGTTGAGGCCGACAGAGAAGAACATGATCGCCGATCCCAAGATCAGCAATCCGGAGAGAACAAAGGCCAGCATCCTGAATTTCAGGAAAGGGATATTGGTATTATCCGGGACCAGCTTGAGTTTATACATGTTTCCGGTACCCCTAAATCTCAAGTGTCTTCGGGCGCTTGCGCTGCATCCAGAAGGATATCAGCATGCGCGAGAGCATGATCGCCGTAAACATGGAACCTATAATCCCGATCAGCAGCGTCACCGCAAAACCCTTGACCGGACCGGAGCCCATGACGAAAAGAATGACGGCGGCGATGCCGGTCGTCACATTCGCGTCGATAATTGTCGTAAAGGCGCGGGCAAAACCGGATTCCACCGCGTTCAGGGGCGATTTTCCGACCCGGACTTCTTCACGGATACGCTCGAAAATCAGGACATTCGCATCCACGGCCATACCGATCGTGAGCACAATACCGGCGATACCGGGAAGGGTTAGCGTCGCGCCGAGAACCGAGAGAACCGCCATGATCAGGAAGATATTCATGGCCAGCGCCACATTAGCGATTAGTCCGAACAGGCCGTAACTGGCAATCATGAAGACCGCAACCGCAATGATGCCAATAATTCCGGCAACCTTTCCGGCAGCTATGCTGTCGGCACCAAGATCCGGCCCGACGGAGCGCTCTTCGAGGATATCCAGCGGCGCCGGCAAGGCGCCCGCCCGCAAGAGCAGCGCGAGGTCCTGGGCGCCGGCCACATCAAAGCCGCCACTGATGACAGCAGAACCGCCCAGAATAGGCTCGTTGATCCGCGGCGCGCTGACCACCTTGTCATCGAGGACAATCGCAAAGGGTTTCCCGACATTATCGCTGGTCGCGCGACCGAACTGTTTCGCGCCCAGCCCGTCAAAGCGGATGGAGACAACCGGCTGACCATCCTGGAAGGTGGCTTGCGCATCCTCAAGATTCTCGCCGGACACCATGACCCGGCTTTTGATGATATAGTTCCGCCCGTTTTCCTCAAGCGCCGGCAGCCGCTTGGACCCCGGCGGAACCCGTCCCACCGCGCCTACATCCGCTGTCAGGTCAACCAGATGGAATGTCAACTGCGCCGTCTCGCCCAGCAGCCGCTTGATCCGGTCCGGATCGTCAACACCGGGAAGCTGCACCAGAATTCGGTCCGTTCCCTGCCGCTGGATCGTCGGCTCGTTGACGCCGGTCTCGTCCACACGGCGGCGGACAATCTCTATCGATTGCTCCACGGCGGCCACGAGGCGTTGAAGAACGGCCTGCTCGCTCGGGGTCAGGGTCACGCGCCCACCGTCTTCCACCTCGATCACTACGTCGCGCTGCCCATTCGCCATGATGTTGGAAAGGCTGGAAAGCCGCTCACGTGCCTTCTCCTCCTCCGCCGGATCGCGTAAAGTGAAGGAGACCGCTGTCCCGTCATGACCAAGGTCACGATATCCGACGTTATCGCCCTCCTGACGCAGGCTGTCACGCACGCCGTCCACCAGGCTATCCATCATCTTGGTCTTCACGGCGCCAGCATCGACCTGTAGCAGGAGATGAGAGCCGCCTTGGAGGTCAAGACCAAGGTTAAGCTGCTTCGTCGGCATCCAGCCGGGAAGTCCGCTCAAGGCGGACTTGCTGACGAAATTAGGGAGTGTGTAGATTATCCCGAAGGCGCAAACGATCACGACAACGATAATCTTCCACATCGGGAAGCGGTTCATAAGGCAGGGCCGTTATTTTTTGAAAAACTTGGAGACCGGGTTGCCGCCCTCGGGCTTGTCCCCTTCTGTCTTTGTCTCTTCCGCAGGGGATGCCGCAACGGGCTCACCCTTGGCCTTGACATCGGTCAGGGTCGATTTCACCACATCGATACGGACATCCGGCGCAACCTCGATCTGGACAACGCCATCATCGCGAACTTTCGTTACCTTGCCCATGATACCACCGGCGGTCACGACATTGTCGCCACGGCGCACGGCATCAATCATTGCACGATGCTGCTTGGCGCGTTTCTGTTGCGGGCGAATAAGAAGAAAGTAAAACACGACGCCGATCAACACCAGCGGCAGAAGTTGGGTTAGTCCTTGGTCCATTGTAATCGGTCCTTTGGTACAAATCGTGACGAAGAGGCCGCGAACCGGCGCCGCCTCCGTGAATTTCCTGAACGACTTTTATATTGTTCCTGCCCCGCAATGCAAGCCGCAATCCTGATTCTGCGAACAAATGAAGGCCCATCCCTGTATCTGACTTTACCGGACGCTTGAACATTCCGCCGTATGGTGGCATTTATGTTGCCTGTCCCGTAAACTGGGGTGTGCCCCGTCAGATTTCAATTGGTGAAAATGAGTAACGAACAAATTCTCGCGCAGCTACAACGCATTGCCGACAGCCTTGAGCGCATGACACCGCCGGAAAAGGCGACCTCCGATATCAATAGCGGCGATGCGTTTGTCTGGGAAGCCGAGAGCAACTGGCTTCGCCCGATCCCGAAGGTCAACCATGTCGATATGTCCATCCTGCACGGGATCGACCGCGTGCGGGACATCCTCTATGAGAATACCCTCCGCTTTGCCAAGGGCTTACCGGCCAACAACGCGCTTTTGTGGGGCGCTCGCGGTATGGGGAAAAGCTCCCTTGTGAAGGCCTGTCATGCTCAGGTAAACAGCGACATGGACTCTCCGCTGGTGCTGATCGAAATTCATCGGGAAGATATCCCGTCCCTGCCGATCCTGATGCAGCAATTGCAGACAACAGAACGCCGCTGCATTATTTTCTGTGACGATCTCTCCTTCGACAGTGACGATTCCACCTATAAATCGCTCAAGACCGTGCTTGATGGCGGGCTGGAAGGACGTCCGGACAATGTCCTTTTCTACGCCACCTCCAACCGCCGCCACATGATGCGCCGGGACATGATCGAGAATGAACGCTCCACCGCCATCATGCCGTCCGAAGCGATTGAGGAAAAAGTGTCCCTCTCAGACCGGTTCGGGCTCTGGCTCGGCTTCCATAGCTGCTCGCAGGATGAATATCTGGAGATGATTCGCCGTTATCTCAAGCATTTCAACATCCCCCTCAGCGAAGAGGAATTCGTTCCCGAAGCCATTGAATGGACACGGACCCGCGGGTCCCGCTCGGGCCGCGTCGCCTGGCAATATATCCAGGATGTTGCGGGACGTACAGGCACGGCCATTAGCTGAACGATAACTTTGGTAATATTAAAGGAGACGTCTTTTGGAACCGGATTTCTGGCACGACAAATGGACAAAAAATGAAATCGGCTTCCACCAAAGCAAGCCCAACGCGCTGCTGGAGCGCCATTTCGACAAGCTCTCGCTGACCGAGGGACAGCGTGTCTTCCTGCCGCTCTGTGGCAAGACTCTGGATATCGGATGGCTGTTATCTCAAGGTTTCCGGGTTGCCGGCTCGGAACTGAGCGAGGCGGCGATCACCCAGCTCTTTGACGATCTGGGATTGACGCCCGATATTTATGACGTCGGCCCGCTCCAACATTTTCACGCGAAAAATATCGATATTTTCGTTGGCGATATTTTCGACCTTACCGCCGATATGCTCGGCCGTATCGACGGCATTTATGACCGCGCTGCCCTCGTCGCCCTGCCGGCCGATATGCGTGGCCCTTACACGCAGCATCTTGCCCGCATCACAGGCACCGCACCGCAGCTTCTGCTCTGCTTCGAATATGACCAGACGCTGATGAGCGGTCCGCCTTTCTCCATAGAGGGACTGGAAGTCACCCGGCATTATCAGGAATGTTATGATATAACCCTGCTGGAACGCTCTGAGTTGCAAGGCGGATTTAAAGACCGGATACCGGCAGAGGAGACCGCCTGGCTGCTTGAGGCGAGGTGATCGACGCACCGTTATTACCTCCGGGGTAATTGTCTTCGCTACGGCAACAGATAGACTTACGGTATTCACGAACGAGCGGAGAAAAAACATGTCCCAGAATGACCTGACCGCCTATATCCACGAAAGAATGCCGCTGACGGCGACGCTTGGAATCAAATGCGCGAAAATGACGCCGGAGGAAATCGTCCTTACCCTTGACTGGTCCGAAACTCTTTGCACCGGGTCCGGTATCCTGCATGGCGGAGCGATCATGGCGCTCGCCGATTCAGCGGGCGGCGCGGCGGCCTTTGCCAATTTGCCAGAGGGGGCAAGCGGAACCTCAACAATTGAATCGAAAACCAATTTCCTGGGCGCCGTGCGCGAAGGAACCGTCACCGCAACGGCAAAGCCGCTTCATGTCGGTGGATCGACCATCGTGATCGAGACGGAAATACGGAATAAGGCTGGAAAACTTGTCGGCAAGGTCACCCAGACGCAGACGGTCCTGCGGCCCCGTCCCTAGTCCAGCAGCGCGACCGGGTTGATCGCACGGCCTTTTTTACGGATTTCGAAATGCAACTGGCTTTCGGTTACGCTACCCGATGATCCGGCATAGGCAATGACGTCGCCCTTCTTGACCGCATCGCCCTTGGCGACAACGGCGCGATCCGTATGGCCATAGGCGGTTACATAGCCGTCGGCATGGGAAATCAGTAGCAAGTTGCCGAACGACCGCATTTCATTGCCGACATAGGACACAACGCCGTTCTCCGCCGCGCGGATCGGTGTTCCCTCTTTCACGGCGATATTCAGCCCGTCATTATGGAATCCCGTTTTCTTCTTGCCGAAGCCGGAAATAATCTGCCCCTTAACCGGCCAGCTGAACGACTTGCCGCTCCGTTTCGGCGGCGTCTTGATGGAATATTGCCGTTTCGGAACCGGCGGAATATCGAGCTTTGCGACCTGATAACCGGCTTCGGTCTCAGCAGCCTTCGGCGCGGGCGCAGCGGCATCTGGTGCTGATTTCACGACGGCCGGAACGGTCTCCGATTTCGGCACATCAACGACTTCCGGCAGCGAATTGATCACCACTGTCTTTACTGCCTGTGGCGCGGCGGGGGTTTCGGGGGTGATCCATTGGGTCGAGGAGGCGGACGCGATCCGTACTTCGCCCTGGTTCTTGATCGGAATTTGCAGCTTCGTCCCCGGTATCAGGGTGTAGGGCGCCGTCAGAAAATTGAAATGGGCAACCTCCGCCGTTTCCAGGTCATAGACCCGGGAAATGGCGTAAAGCGTCTCGCCTGGACGCACAGAGTGATTGCGAAACGCCGGAATTTTCAGCTGCTGCCCCGGATAGATCCGGAAAGGCTTCTGCATATTGTTCATCGCAATGACAGCCTGTACCGGCACATTGTTCTGCTCTGCCAGGCCAGAGAGCGTATCGCCCCTGTTCACGGTGATATGCTGATATGAAAGCTCCTGATAATAGGGCGAGAAATCGGCGGGCATAGCAACCTTGGTGACCATCGGCTCCGGGCGCGGCACATTGATGACCTTGGCGTTCCGAACCCGCGGTAAATAGTCGTCATAAAGGCAGCCCGCCAGTATCGGCAGTAACAGGCATACGCAGGTAACGCGACTGAATAAGGATACATACCTCGCCATAATAGGGCCAATATTAAGCATAAACGGCCGCGAATCACAACAAAATTTACCACATACAACATATAGTGCTAAATTAAGATTATTCAGCAACCCCTTGAACCATGGGCACGAATCGAACCGGCAACAGAACCTCTTCCGAGACATTGCCATCTTCATCCTTGGTTACCCGCAGGATATGCTGATCGGCGGAATCCTTGCCCACCGGCAGGATCATGATCCCGTCATTTCCAAGCTGGTCAAGAAGGGCCTGTGGCACCTCTTCGGCCGCGGCGGTCACGATGATCCGATCAAAGGGTGCCTGTTCCGGCCAGCCCTTGTAACCATCGCCGAGCCGGGTGGTGATATTGGTGATTTTAAGTTCTTCGAAGGCGGCTTCGGCCTGCTCCAGCAGGTTGCGATACCGTTCAATCGAATAAACACGGCGGGAAAGCCGCGCCAGGATCGCGGCTTGATACCCGGACCCGGTCCCGATTTCCAGCACCTTGCGCCGTTTATCCAGCTTCAGGAGCTGAGTCATATAGGCGACCACATAGGGCTGACTGATTGTCTGCCCGCTGGTAATGGGAAGGGCGATATTCTCATAGGCGCGGTCACGGAACGTCTTCGGCACGAACGCGTCCCGGGGCACTCGCTCCACTGCCGACAGAACGTCGGTATTACTGATCCCCTGCCGGCGAAGCTCCATAATCAGGCGGATTTTCTGGGCCGGGTTATCAATCACGCAAAAACACTCTTTATCTTCTCCGCCAGCGCGACCTTGGTCAGGTTGAGCTTGAGCGGGGTGATGGAGACCCGACCATTGGCAACGGACCATAAATCCGTTCCCTTGGGCGGATCACCGAAGGAAGGCCGATAGCCGAGCCAGAAATATTCGCGCCCGCGGGCATCGACCCGGTTATCAATGGAAAGGTTGGACAGATCGCGCTTGCCCTGCTCGGTTACATCGATGCTCTTGACCTGCACTTTCGGTACCGCCGGGAAGTTCAGGTTTATCAGGACATCCGGGCCCCAATCGAAATCCAGCAGTTTGCGGATGATGTCCGGTGCGAGTGCCTCTGCCGTATCCCAATGAAATGTATCCCCGTCAGGCGCAACGCATTGGCTCAGCGCGATGGACCGTACGCCAAGCAGCGCGCCTTCACTCGCCGCCGCAACCGTACCGGAATAAAGCACATCCTCACCGAGGTTGCCGCCCCGGTTAACCCCCGACAGGATCAGATCGGGCCGCTCGTCCTTGAACAGGTAGTTCATCGCCATCATGACGCAATCGGTGGGCGTCCCCTCGACCGCATATTCCTTGTCGCCATGTTTCGTGATGCGGATCGGATCATGCAACGTCAGGGAGCGAGAAGCCCCGCTTTGCTCTTTTTCCGGGGCCGCCACGTAGATATCATCGGAAAGTTCCGCCGCGATGCGCCTGAGCGTTTCCATCCCGGGCGCATTGAACCCGTCATCATTGGTCAGTAGAATTCGCAAAATACTCTTCCTTTTATTCTTCTTTTTCTGCCCGGATCTCCGTCACGCCGCCCATATAGGGCACCAGGATATCCGGGATTTTAATAGACCCGTCGGCCTGCTGGTAATTCTCCATCACCGCAATCAGCGTCCGCCCGACAGCAAGCCCGGAACCGTTCAGGGTATGGACGAACTGCGTCCCCTTCTCGCCTTCGGGGCGGTAGCGTGCCTTCATCCGCCGCGCCTGGAAATCCCCGCAATTCGAGCAGCTTGAAATCTCGCGATAGCTGTCCTGCCCCGGCAACCAGACTTCAATATCATAGGTCTTGCGTGCGCCGAAACCCGTATCGCTGCTACAGAGCACAACCACCCGGTAGGGCAGTTCCAGCCGCTTGAGAATATCCTCGGCGCAGGCAGTCATCCGCTCATGCTCTTCGGCGGATTGCTCCGGCGTGGTGATGGAGACCATCTCGACTTTTGCGAACTGATGCTGGCGCAGCAT
>TARA_R110001606_G_scaffold134414_1_pt1 | contig 32141 bp, 28 predicted proteins | sample TARA_R110001606 | Tara Oceans TARA_R110001606 (sample SAMEA4398315) | marine metagenome | biome: Polar Biome; feature: [SRF] surface water layer (ENVO:00010504); material: water (ENVO:00002006), including particulate matter (ENVO:01000060) such as... | depth 5 m
GCGCTTTACAAGTTCGCTGTTCTGAATGATTACAAAACCCTTCGCCAGCCCCTACTGGACATTATGCTGACCAATTGTGTGCACGGCACTCTGTTGCTGGCCCGGGAAGGCATCAATGGCACGATTGCCGGAAGCCGTAGCGGTATTGATACGGTGCAGGCCTGGCTGGCAGCCGATGAGCGCTTTAACGGTATTGATTACAAGGAATCGTTCGTAGATACCCAGCCGTTCAAGCGCACCAAGGTGAAGCTCAAGAAGGAAATTGTCACCATGGGCGTCGACGGCATTGATCCGAAGCGCATTGTGGGTACGTATGTAGAACCTGGTGAGTGGAACAATCTGATCTCGGATCCGGACGTTCTTCTTGTTGATACTCGCAATCAGTATGAAGTTGAAATAGGTACCTTTGAACATGCCGTTAACCCCGCTACAGAAACCTTTCGCGAGTTTCCGGACTATGTGAAGCAGAACCTCAACCCGGCAAAACATAAAAAGGTTGCCATGTTCTGCACCGGCGGAATTCGCTGCGAAAAGTCCACGGCGTACCTGAAAGAGCAGGGGTTTGAAGAGGTTTATCATCTCAAGGGCGGCATTCTGAAGTACCTGGAAGAGGTGCCGGAAGAGCAGAGCCTTTGGAAAGGTGAATGTTTTGTATTTGACGACCGGGTTACGGTTAATCATCGTCTGGAGCGCGGCGGTTACGACCAGTGCCATGCGTGCCGCCGTCCGATTACCGAAGCTGAGAAGCAGTTTCCCGAGTATCAGCAGGGTGTGAGTTGTCACCGGTGTATTGACTCGCTGAGTGAAGAGCAGAAGTCGCGTTTTGCGGAGCGGGAGCGCCAGATTCGCTTGGCAGATGCCCGTGGCGAAACGCATGTAGGCGGTGAGGCTGCCCGCTTTATTGCTGAACGCAAAGCACGCAAAAAGTCAGAGCGTGAACGCCAGGTGGAGAAAAGCGTGAAAGGTGAAGCCAGAAGCACCGCCCGGTAACCTGAATCAATCGGCCTGAACCCGTTATCAAGGAGTGTTCATGAGTTTTAAGAAAACAGTTGCCATTATTGCTATTTCAGCTGCACCACTGGCTTACGGCCAAGGTGCGAAAGACTGGGAGGGCGAGGCAGAGCTCGGTGTGCTTATGACCTCCGGCAATACTGAAGAAACCAATATAAATGGGCGCCTCGGCTTGGTTCATGAGGTAACAGACTGGCGCAATATTGCAGATTTCAGCTCCAACTACTCTGAAGCTCAAGATGAAACGACGGGCGAGGACCAAACCACAGCTGAGAAGTATAAAGCGGCTCTTGAAACCAATTACAAGTTTGATGAAAGCCAGTACTGGTTTCTGCGTGGCACCTACGAGAAAGATCGTTTTTCCGGCTACGATTTTGAATCTACAGCCACCACCGGTTACGGCAACCGGGTCTGGCAGCGCGGCGAGCGCTCATTTCTTGATCTGTCGGTCGGTGCCGGTTATCGCTATAACAAGCTGGAAGTTGTGAATTCCGACGGTGAAGACGTTGAAGAGGAGCCGATCGGGCGCCTGGCGGCCCAGTTCAACTACGCGCTTTCTGAGAACGCGTTGTTTCTGCAGAAATTGAGTACGGAAATTGGGTTGGATGACAACAATGCTATCAGCCAGTCAGAGACCGCTATCAAGGCCAATGTTGTCGGCAACCTTTCCATGAAAGCGGCCTACCGAGTGAAGCACGTATCCGACGCGCCAGCGGGCAAAAACTCTACGGATACGGAGACGGCTATCACACTGCTATACGGTTTCTGAGCCCTCACGCACGGCGTCAGACCTTGTTCCTGAGCCCCAATTCGTCCGGATAGGGGCTCAGGTACTGTTGCAGGCGCAGGTAATCCACCGGTTCCCTGCGTTGTGCCATCCTCAGTAACGTCATAGGTACAACCAGCGGCACCTCGCCTCGGCCATAAGCTTCAATCTGCTCTACCAGAACCTTGCGATCCTCGTTCCCCATTGCATCCCGCAGATAACCCATCAGGTGTTGCATCACATTCATGTGTGAGCCACGGCTTACCTTTTGAGTCATCGCATCCGTAAACGCCTGAATGTAGCGGCTCGCAATGGTTTCCAGGGCATCCGCTTTGAGGTCACCCAGCATTGGGCCAAGCTGTCGGTAGATTTTCTCGGAGTGCGCCAGTAACTGGAACTTGTGACGGGTGTGAAATTCGATCAGTGCTTTTGCAGAGAGGTTCTCGCCAGCAACATTTTGCATCCAGTCGTCATAGGCAAACACCCGCTCAATAAAATTCTCCCGGAGTGCGTCATCGTTCAGCCGGCCTTCCTCTTCAACCGGCAGTACCGGGTAAGCGCGCATCAGCGCCTTGGCAAACATTCCTTGCCCGTCACGCCGAACCACCTGGCTTTCCGGGTTATAAACCTTGATGCGCTCCATGCCGCAGCTTGGGGATTTGGCCATCAGTATGTAACCGCGCAGGTGGGCCAGCTCAGGCAATATCCGGCTTGTGAACTCCTGCATGGCGCCCGTGTGGTCGGCAGTGCCTTTTGTTTCGATCAGGCGCACACCGTCTGGATGTTCCCGTAAATGAATGGCCGGGCGGGGTACGCCCAAGCCGGCTTCCAGTTCAGGACAAATGGGTTGGAAATCAAAGTGCTGTGACAACACTTGCGTGCAATAACGGGAATGTTTATGGCCGCCGTCATGGCGAACTTCTTTGCCCAGCAGACAAGTGCTGATTCCCACAGGAATGCCGTTCACGCTTCTCTCCGTTTTCTTAGCTTTTTATCGTTGAGTGCCAGAGTAGTAGCGTAAATCTCGCGAACATCACTGGCAAACTGTTCCACTGAAAAGTCTTTGGCGAATGCCAGAGCCTGTGTGGAAAGCGTATTCCTCAGGTCGTCATCTTCCAGCAAGTGCTTTACCTGTGCGCACCACTGATCCTGCCTTTCCGGAGTTTTGAAACCATTAAAACCGTGGCGTATAACGTCGTCGATACCACTGGAGCGCACGGCGACCACAGGCAGGCCTGCTGCCATTGCCTCCAGAATAACCATGCCCTGGGTTTCGGATTTGGAAGCAAACAGAAAGGCGTCGCCCAGGCGATACCAGACAGCCATGTCATCTGGCGGTACCGCGCCAGCCAGAGTAATGCAGGTTTCAAGGCCAAGTTCCTGAATCTTGTTTTGAAGCCGATCTTTCTGGTGGCCGTCACCGATCATCAGGAAGTGAAAGGGTTTGTTCGTTTCCTGTCGCAATGTGCTGATCGCCTCGATCATGAAATCGATATTTTTCTCGTTCGACAGCCGCGACACGCTGATGAAGACCACCTCATCGTTCAGTTTCAGAGTCTTGCGAAGCTCAGCAACTTCGTCGTCCGTTACCGTTTGAAAACGCTTGTACTCAATCCCTGTGGGTTGCACGAAGGTGGGTGTTTTCACGCCGATCATCCGGAGGTACTCCTCGGTTGAGTAGGTCGGCACGATAACGCCATCGCATTTGTTGGCGAAGCGTTTGATCAGCGCATGGGAGATAAGATTACGGAAGATCAGGCCTGGTAGTGGCACAAAGTGAGCGTAGTGCTCGAGCCTGGTGTGGTAGGTGTAAATCGCGGGCACCTTGAGCCTGCGCGCCATGAACAGTCCGAGCGAGCCCAGCCAGAACGGGTGGTGCATGTGAATGATGTCCGGATGAAAAGCCCGCACCCGTTTGCGGATGCGGCCAAGAAAGATGTTGGCCAGGCGGAATTCGCGCTTCTCGCCCATGGCGAGCAGAGAAGGAACCCGGAGTACGTGCTCTTCAGCCTCCGGCTGATCCTTGTAGCGCGGTGCCACAACCAGCAGCCTGTCGCCAAGTTGTTCCAGTCCTCGCATTAGCCGGGCAATGGAAATGGGTACACCACCTATAAACGGCAGATAGTTGTTGGTGAACATGACCACTCGTAACGGTTTCTCCAGCCATGGCGTAGGGTCAAGATCGTAGTCCGGGTAGTAGTCCTTGCCGACAAAGATAGTGGCGTAGAGCTTGATGGTGATCGCTGCGAAGATGGCCACAATCAGAATGAAATTGAGATAGCCGGTATAGAACAATGAATAGACGAAGAACCACAGGCTTTCGAGTCGTTTCAGAACCGGATGCTGACCGACTTCGAGTTGTTGAAGTGAGTGGCTGACTTCGCCTTCCGGGCTTATGTTCACCCGCACGTAATGATAAAAGCTGGTGTCATCGTTCAGTATCAGCCCGCCGGCACCGCCGGTGGTGATGAAGCGCGTGTCGCCCAGCTGTTGCTCTGAGTACAACGAAAGATTTGCGGAGAACACCAGATCAATGTTGTGTTCTTTGGCTGCCTCCAGAAGCGCGCTCCGGAATTCAGGCGGCGCAAGATAATCCTCTGGCCGGTCGAACAGAACATCTGCTTCGGGCTTTAGCGGAGGGTGCCCGATAAACAGGATTCTGGCTTTCGAAGTGTCCTGGCTGAGAAGATCGTCCAGCCAGCGGATCTGCCACTGCCAGGGCGTTTTGCCGGTGCTGTCCAGAAAAATCAGCCGAGTGCTGCCAGCCTGAATACTGAAGAAATGCGGCCCGAAGTGGTCATAAAAACGGAAACTGCCGAAATTGCTGTACTCATGAGCGCCAAATGTAAGCAGATACGGAATGTCCAGATGGCTGAGGGTTCCGTACAGGGCGCGGTATTTGTCTTCGCCACCACTGCTGACGGCATTGCCGGCCGATATCAGGAAGTCCATACCCGAGGCATTGAGCTCCGGAATAATGCGCTCTTCAAAAATACCGACCGAGTTGTTGATGTTGCCAACGACGGCAAAGCTGAAGGGTTCAGTGGCGGACAGGTCACGATGAATCTGCTCAACCTGCTCGGTATGAACGCCCGCGAAGTCTTCCATGAAAAAGTTCAGGTAGGCCTTGTAGCCCACCAGCAATATCACGATCAGCAGACAAAGATAGAACAGCAGTTTTAGCGGGTTTCGGAAAATCATCCGGGGTTCCTGCGACTTTTAATCAGTTCTCTTTGCAGCACGACCAGGCCGATGATCATGCCGAAATAAATGGTGATCAGACGCCAGCTTACAATAACCAGAATCAGGTGGTTCCCTGAAAGGATACCGCTGAAAAAGCTGCCGAAGACACCCTCGGAAATGCCGGATGCGCCGGGAGTTGGCGAGAAATACATAATAAACGTTGTCACAACCAGCAACCCCAGCGACATCAGATAATCAACATCGTAACCCAGGCTGTAAATCAGCAGGGCAGGGAAGCTGAACAGGCTGAGCAGGAATACGGCTGTGAAAAGGACCGAGAGAACAACGAACAGCGGCCTGCCCTTAAGGTAGTCACGAAAGCTGTGCGAGAACCGCAGCATCTCCCGCCGTGCCTTGAACTGCCATCGTTGATGGCGGGTATCGCTTATGAGGTGCCAGCGGTTAAGCGTTTTGAGCAGGCCACTGAGCGGCCCGATGAGCCAGCGTGTGCGAAACAGCAGGATAATGAAAAAACCGAGATACAGCAGAATGAAGATGGCCAGAGCGAAGCCCAGGCCGCCGGTGATGGTTTGGCCGTCAAACGCATCCAGTGTCAGCAGAAAAACTGGCGTGAGAGAGAAGATGAAAAGCACGGCCAGCACAGTTCTGATCGTCGTCGCAGCCGTGGCTCTGCCCACAGGAACCCCATGGTGATTCAGATACCAGATCTGCGCGAACCCACCGCCGGTGGCCATAGGCGTGACGTTGGAAAAGAACAGATTGATAAAAACCAGACGAAATATTGCCGGAAAGGACAAGCGGTGCCCGAGGGCTCGCAGCGTGAAATGCAAGCGCAGGCCGTCAGAGACGAAATACACCAGCAGCAAAGCAGCAACGGCCACAAGGGTTTGTGGTGCAATCAGCTGGATATCAAAACTGATACTGCGCTCTGCGAACTGATCGTAAACGGCGTAAAGCCCCGCCGCTGTGAGCGCAATAAAGAGCAGGCTGAACAGGATAAGGCGTCGGGCTGAGGTTCGTGGCTGGTAGCTGGTGTCGGTGTTGTCAGTCATGGGCTGCCCGTCAGAATAAGACGGGCAGTTTACAGGATACTAGTGGCCATAAACCAACATGGTGGTGTCTGTGGAAGTATTCACAGAGTGTTTTGAATTGGCGTTCCCGCTGGCTTGCCTGCACGGACTAAGTAGAAGAAAGAGCCCGCTGAATCATCACCTTCTGGTGCTCAGCAAACTCCCTAATAACAGCCTGGGCCTTTTCCACATCCCGATCCAGAACCGCCTGCGGAAGGCGAGTGAAAAACTGGCTTGTCTGAGTAAGCCCGTGGCGATAACGCTCCGCACTCAGATAATAAGCGCGGCTGACAGCCGGTTTGAAGTTTGAAAGCGCCTCCGTGAGGTACGGGTTGCCCACCAGCTCACAGCAAGCCTCCATCACCTCAAAACTGGCCTCCACCACCGCCGCGATATCTGCCGACGGCTTCTTCATTTGCTCAACAGCACTTGCGACCACAGCCAGCATGCGTTCCCTGTCGCTCTCCTGCCAACGCTCACAGAGCCTTGCCGCAAGCATCAGAAGCAGATGCATGTAAACGTCGTAAAGCTCCGAGGCATGATTGGCATCCAGCCTTGAGGCAGATGCGCCTTTGCGGGGAGTAATTTCCACCAGATGCCAGCGCTCAAGAGTGTACAGCGCCTCTTTGACAGAGGCCCTGCTGACCTTGAGTTCACCGGCCAGCGTAGCTTCCTGAATGCGATTGCCAGGCTGTATCTGCCCGGTCATGATCCGTTCTGCCAGGTAATTGGCGATTTGCTCTGCCAGGGTATTAGGCACCTTGAAATCCATAAAGGTTCTCTGAGCAGGTCTTGAAGGCCGGCGATCCGAAAGTCGGCTCCGCTGCGGCGGGAAAGTATATGGCGCGAGTTTATCACACCCCGTGATTTGCCCAAGAGCCTCCCGCAGGTGATCGCAGAGCCCTTGAAATTCCGCCAAAACGCACGCAGATATATACTCTTAACTTTTCAAGATGAAAAAGGGAGTTCCGATGCCCAAGCACTTTGAACAAGCCCCCGGCCTGCATGAAGAACCGGTTCCTGAAACGGAAGGCTATGTATTCAACCAGACCATGTTGCGCATCAAAGATCCTGGGCGCTCCATGGACTTCTATACCCGGGTGATGGGAATGAGGCTGGTGCGTAAGCTGGACTTCCCGGAAATGAAGTTTACCCTCTATTTCCTGGGCTACCTTGATGACCGGCAAGCCGGCTGTGTGCCCACGGATGACGCCCACCGAACCACTTACACGTTCGGGCGCGAGGCCATGTTGGAGTTGACCCATAACTGGGGCACGGAAAACGACAACGATTTTGCCTACCACAACGGCAACGACGAGCCCCAGGGCTTCGGCCATATCGGAATCGCAGTACCTGACGTCTACAATGCCTGCGAACGATTCGAAAGCCTGGATGTTGAATTCGTCAAAAAGCCCGATGACGGCAAGATGAAAGGCTTGGCTTTTATCAAGGATCCGGACGGCTACTGGATTGAAATACTGCAGCCGGACATGCTGGAGAAACAGCGCAAAAACAGCTAATCAGGCTGATGTTTGTGTGTCGTCCTTCGGGGCGGCACCGGATTTCCCACCATAGAGCGACGCCACGATCACCGCGGCAGTGAGTATCAGTGCGCCTGCTATGCCTATCGGCCCCAAAACCTCCTCCAGAATGATCCAGGCAAGCAAAGCGACAAACAGTGGCTCCAGCGTGACAATGATGCTGGAAAGCGTGGCTGGCGTGGTTTTCATGCCTGCAAAGAAACATACGTAGCCGATGCAAGTGGGCACGATGCCGATAAAGGCCACCATCAGCCAATGCCGTAGTTCAAGTTCTTGAATTCCCTCAAAGCCACCACTGAGCACCACCACGGGCAGCAGAATAAGCGCCGCTGTAAAAAAGCAGATGAAGGCGGTGGTAAAGACGGATGTACCGGTGGAGCTGTAGCGGCTTGTCAGTGTGAAGCCGGTGTACACCAGCGCTGCCAGGAGTGCCATGAGTATGCCCGCGAGGCGCAATGTGCCGCTGGTATCCATATCGCTGAGTACCAGCATGGTGGTGCCGATAACCGCAGTAATCAGAGCCATAATGGTCACCAGCCCCGGCTTTTCTCCAAGCAACGGAGCCGCCAGTATCACCACCAGCACAGGCGGCAGGCACAAGGCAATCAGCGTGGCTATGCCCGCCCCGGTCAAATCCACTGCAAGCAGATAGCTGCCCTGGTAGATAGCCTGAAAGAGCCCAAGCGCCGCAAGGGGCACAAGAGATCTCAAATTCAGTTGCCGCAGCGAGCTGCCGGGTGCATTGGCATCGGCGTTTCGAAGTTGCTGTTGCTCCCGGCGCATCAGCAACCAGAAAAACGGCAAGGCAGTGGCCAGCCTGAGAAAGGCCAAAGTGATGGCTTGCAGCTCCGTTCCGGTAAACAGAGATTTTGCAACGATCCCCGTGGTCGCCCAGAGCAGGGCTGCCAGGGCGATTAGCAGGGCGCCTCGAATCATTCTACAACCAGTACAATCAATTCTTTGGGGCCGTGAACACCATAAGCCAGAGTCTGTTCAATGTCGGCAGTTTTGGATGGCCCGGATACCAACAGGGCGTTTGTCGGCATGCCAGACGCCCAGTTCTGCTCGTGCATCGCTTCGTGGAAGGTTGAGTAGAGTCCGGAGGCTTCCAGCACTGCAATATGGATGGGAGGCACAAGGCTCATAAGGCGAGGCTCATCTGGTGTTGGCCACAGAATCAGTGACCCTGTTTCCGCTATGCCACCGCGGGTGGAGGTGATGCTGGCATCCACTTCGTTGAACAGGTGCGGTTGCCAGCTTCCGATCGGCTCGTCATAGATCAGCAGTTCCGGCAGGTCATCCCGCCCGGAATCACGCAATGCACGACCGATTTGGTGTGCAGCAGGAACCAGTAGGTTGCGGGCGCCGCGGCATGAGAGGATGCCGGCAAGCCGCGCAATCCAGGATTCCCGCGTGCACCTGTGCACTTCTCCATGCACCGATTCTATGGTTTTCTCAAACTGATCAATGCGTTCAGCCACTGAGGAAAGTGGCCGCTGCAGTACCGAGAAGTCGCAATCTGGTATGACCAGCTCGCCGCCGCTTCGATTACGCAGGCGCTGTAAAATCGTATCCCGGGAACTCATTGGCCACGCTCCTTCATGCGTTCGTGGAGTGTTTTGGCCGCCAGTTTTGGTGCCGTACGGTATTTTGTCCAGCCACCAAGCTGCCTTGGTTGCAGCTTGCGCAGGCGTGCGGCGATTGCTGTTCCAAACCGGTAAACGCCAGGGCGTGCGTGCATCCAGCTCCAGCCTTTCCAGATCATTGCTTCCACTGTGCCTCGCTTCGCGCCGTGGCCGCGAATTTTGGCGGGGTTGAGCTTATCGCCGTCCACGGATTCCTGGCGCAGGCGCACCAACAGATCCGGTATCGGAATTTTAACCGGACACACTTCGCCACAGGCGCCGCATAGACTTGAAGCGGTGGGCAGGTGCCGGCCCTCATCCAGCCCGATAAGGTGAGGCATCAGGATTTTGCCAATAGGGCCGGGGTAGGTGGTGCCATAAGTGTGGCCGCCCACGCGCGTATAAACCGGGCAATGATTCATGCAGGCGCCACATCGGATGCAGCGCAGGGTGTCCAGCAGTTCGTCGTCCTGATAGATGGACGAGCGACCGTTATCAACCAGCACCAGATGGACTTCTTCCGGGCCGTCGAGCTCTCCCGGTTTGCGCGGGCTGGAAATCATGTTGAAGTAAGTAGTGATGTGTTGCCCGGTGGCAGATCGGGTCAATAGCGCCAGAAGAGGAACTACATCTTCCAGATTGCCTACGACTTTTTCTATGCCGGTAACGGCGATATGACAGGGTGGCACCGTGGTGGTCATGCGACCGTTGCCTTCGTTCTCGACCAGACAAAGCGTGCCGGTTTCGGCAACCGCGAAGTTCACGCCGGTGACACCCACATCCGCATTCATGAACTTTTCACGTAACTGAAGGCGGGCGCTGGCGGTCAGGTATTCCACATCGTTGGAAAGGTCGGTGCCGGTTTTTTCATGCATCAGCTCGGAAATTTCACCGGTATTCTTGTGAATCGCGGGCATGATGATGTGAGAGGGTGTTTCTCCTGCAAGCTGGACTATGTATTCGCCAAGATCCGATTCCAGCGCTTCAATACCCCGTTCTTCAAGGTAATGGTTCAGCTCCATTTCCTCAGACACCATGGATTTGCCTTTGATCACCGTTTTGGCATTCCTGGCCACACAGATATTCCGGACAATTCGGCAGGCCTCATCGCCATCAATTGCCCAATGCACTTTGATGCCGTTTGCGGTGAGCTTTGTCTCAAGCTGCTCGAGCAAGTCCGGCAGGTTTGCCAGCGCCCGCAAGCGGACATTGGCGCCCAGATCTCTCAGAGCTTCCAGATCCCAGCCTTCAAAAGCGTCCTTGCGCTTGGTGATCAGCCCGTCCATGGCTTTGCGGAAATTCTGGCGTATCTTGGGATTCGCAATGGCCGCCCGGGCACGGGAGTGAAATTCCTTGACGTCGATGTGGTGCGGGTCTTCTGCGGTGGATTGATTCATGACCCACCTCCATTGGTCGGACTTGTGCGTTCCCAGAGAAAACTCAGGATGTGCTGGCCTTCGAGGGGTTTGTTGTTCTTCTCGGCGAAACCGGCAATGTTCATCATGCAGCCGCAGTCTGTTGTCACGAAGGCTCCGGCTCCGGTATCGGTAAGGGCATCCACTTTTTCGCTGACCATGGCTCCGGAAATTTCCGGGTGACGAACGGTGAAAGTGCCCCCAAACCCACAGCACTCCTCAGCGCGAATCTGTTCAACCAGGTTTACGTTTTGCAGCTGCCCTATCAATCGAGGGCCAACCTCAGCTATGCCCATCTCACGGCGTGCGGAGCAGGAGGTATGCATGGCGACCGTGGTTGGCTCGCCCAGATCTTCCAGCTTTATGTGGCACACGTTCAGAAGAAAATCCGTCAGCTCCCAGGTTCGGGCAGCAATTTCAGTAGCCTTTGCCTCCTGATCGGTCTTCTTGAACAGACTCGGGTAGTGCTTGCGCATCATTCCACCGCAGGAACCAGAGGGCACGACGATGGGCCAGTCTTCCGGGAACAGATTGAGCTGGGCCTTTGCAACCGCCCGGGCTTCATCATGGTAACCGGAGGTATAAGCCGGCTGGCCACAGCATGTCTGGTCTTCGGGAAAGATGACTTTAATGCCTTCACGCTCAAGTAGCTGGATGCCAGCCATACCCGCATCCGGGTAGAACATGTCGATCAGACAGGTTGCGTAAAAATAAACATGGGAGGGTTTGGGCGGGTAAATCTTAATGGGATCAGCCATAGCATGCCACTCGAGCCGGTTGGAATTCTTGTCCGGTAATCATAGGGCGGCAGAAGTGTTGTTACCAGAATACTTTCGTGGGACATGGGGATGAAAATGCAGAGCGGTAGCCCGATGCCATCGCTCTGATTGTGATAGAGGGAGGTTGTCCTCTGGCCACTTATTTTACCGTTAAGCGCTCGGCGTTTTTCTCAACGGTGCGTACTCCAATGCCTTTCACATTGGAAAGGTCCTGTGTTGTCGCAAAGGGTCCGTTGGCTTCGCGGTAAGCGACAATCGCTTCGGCTTTGCTGTCACCAATACCGTCAAGACTCGCGAGAGTAGCAGCGTCTGCACTATTGATATTAATGGCGGACTGATCTGCGTACGCAAATCCGGTTGCAAGGCTGAATAGCAGTACGAGTGTGGCAAAAAAAGATGAGTGCTTCATGAGAACATGACTCCTGAGGATGAAATGCGTCGTTATGGTTATGAGTCAGAGCGCAAGAACAGCAGGAGCAAGGTTTTCGGGTTCAGGAAGAAATGCGAAGAAAAAACAGATTGTCTGTGAGGTGCAGTGCACGGACAAGGACCACATTCCATGTGATCCCCGATTTTCCGTGGCTGACCCCCGCCTGTTCCTTCAGGCTGTTGCTCATCCTGAGCGCTTCATCCTTGAGCCAACGTTCCTTGCCGGCTTGTCATCCCTGACGCTGTTTATTCTAGCGGGAGTGTACTTGTAGGATACCGGAGATTGACTCGCTGACTTGTGAGATATCTCCTACAGGCAACGTAGGCTCGGACCTTATCGGCGAATCCGATACGTTACAGCGAGTGTCCCAGTAACCCCAGCACACCAAGTGTAATCAAATAGCCTGCGACAATGTAGTTAAGCAGGCGCGGGAATACCAGAATGCCAATGCCTGCACCCAGGCTAATAAGCGGGGCGAGTTCCAGTTGAAGTGTCATAATTGTCCTCGGTGATTATTTTCTGAAAAATGAAAGGAACCCGCCGGCTGCGATCAATGCCGCGCCACCGATGAGATACCACATGGTGTTATCAGTGAAACGCCCGGTCAGAGTCTCGCTTATCTGGTCACCAACAGACTGTGTAGATTGATAACCGAAGTAGAGTAGGGCAATGCCTACTACGAGTAAGACGATACCGACGAGTTTTGAGCTTGCCATGAAATTCTCCTTGTGCGCACAGCGGGTGTCGTAGTTCCCGGACGCCCTGTCTGGCTGCCCGGTCAGTTTTCATCTTACTCATAAAGGATAGTGCTTTTAAATTAAAGTGTTATCCATGTGGCATGATTTTTTCTTCTTGTTTGGATGCTAAACAATAAATCCAAGAAGGAGCACACCATGTCGAACGTTTCGTTCAACTGGATTCGTCGCGTCGCTATGCCGGCGTTGACGATTTCTATCGCGCTCATGTTGCCCTCGCTGCCTGTCAGTGCTGGCCAGACCGATTCCTATACCCTGCCACAGCAAAGCTATAACCAGTCCCGTGCCCGGGAATACAAGGTGTACGTCCCGGATAATATCCAGTCGCCGGCACCTATGGTTATGGCGCTGCATGGCTGTAAACAGACCAACAACGATGTATTGAATGACTGGGGCTTGAAGGCAGCTGCGGATCGGTATGGCTTTATTCTCGTTGCGCCTTATATCACCAGCTATGACGGGCTGCGCAATCAGAACTGCTGGGGTTTCTGGTTTGAGCAACACCGCCACCAGGGTGCCGGGGAAGTCGAGGATCTTCATCAGATCGCGTTGGCAGTTGAAAGTAACTACGCCATTGATTCACAGCGCCGCTATATCACAGGCCTGTCATCCGGCGGAGCGATGGCAGTTATCGCCGCCGTAGCGCACAACGAGTACTGGGCCGCAGCTGCGCCGGCGGCTGGAATCCCTTATGGAGAGGACGCGGCTTCGGTATCGTTATCCGGCCAGTGCCCGGGCAGTGCGACATTTCACAGCCTGGCCCGGGTGGTCTCCGACATGGACGCCGAGCTGGATGATGCCTATCCCATCCCGTTGATGGTGCTGCAGAACAAGAATGACTGCACTGTTATAAAAGCTTCTGCTGATCTCATCCGTGACGCGCACCTGAAAGCGTTTGGTGATCCTGCTTTCGATACGCCGGCTGAAGCGGAGGCCGAATCGGTTACCTGCTCGCCTTATTACCAGAATAACTACGGCTGTATTCGTACCCGTTACACCCAGAACGGCACCAGTGGTTCCCGGTCGCTGGTTGAGACCGTTTATTTCGATGGGCCCTTGGCTACGCCTAACTCCCAGGATACTGATCACGGCCACTACTGGGTTGGAGGCGAGCAAGGCAGCAATGGCAAATGGGCTCTACGAGTTGGGCCAAGTTATCCCGATATTATCTGGAGCTTTTTCAGTGCGCACAGTCGTGATGGCAGCGCTCCCGAAGGGTTTCCAATCATAACTCTGATTGGAGACAACCCCATGTCCGTTGCGTTGAATACCTCCTTTACCGATCCGGGAGCTACAGCTGAAGATGCGGAAGACGGATCCGTTTCGGTAACGGCAGACTGCAGTTCAGTCAATGCATCTGCCGTAGGCACCTATTCCTGTGTGTACACCGCAACGGATAGCGACACCAATGTGACCACGGCAGAGCGCCAGGTTGACGTAAAAGATCCGAATGCGCCCACGGAAACCTGCGAACAGGTGACAGCATCACCCAGTGCCCATATTTCTGCAGGCCGCGCCTACGCAGGTGGCAGCTACAATCTTCGTACTTATGCGAATGGTGATGATGTCGATATCGGTGGTTCGTTCGATAGCTGGAGCAGTGTGCTGCTGTATGAGGGTGATCCGGGCCAGTGGTTCGCCAGCGAGCCCGCTGCATGTAGCGGCAACGGTGGTGGCGATCCGTTTGTCTGTCAGGACTGGAATGCCAGCAACCTGAGCCACAACATGGCTTCGCGCGCCTATTACGCCGGTGGTTACTACAGCACTGGAGGCGACGATTACCTTGGAGCCTTCCCGGGTGGCTACGCCTGGGTCAAGGAAACCTCAGAGGGCGTGTTCGAGAAGGGGCAGTGCCAGTGAGAGAGCGGGGGAGCGGTTTGGCCACATTAATCTGTTGATTAACAATGACGATGGAGTACCCCCGCGTTCGCTGTGCGTGGATACAGAAATGTCGTTTTAAAACAGCCCTATCTGGGGCTGTTTTTCATTGAAGTGCAGGGGTTCCAGTCCATCTACACGTTTGCTCAAAAGCCCAGTCCAGATTTCGGTGAGGGAGAGAGCATCGCCAATATCCGGCATGTGCAGGAAAAAATAAGGGCGACGTCCTTCCTCTATCCAGTTGGCAACTCGCTCAACCCAGGGCGCGAGATAGCGCCGGTTGGTTTCCAGATCCGGGTGGCCGATGTAGCGGATTACCGGAGCTGCGTCACCTGGAAGCAAGTGCACAGGCACTCGAGGTTTCTTGCGTTGGGCTTCAATGGTAATTTCGTTATCCGGAGTGGCCGCAAACAGAGCCCGGGTGTCCATGCACACGCGTGATACGCAGCGTTCACGGAGGCCACGGTTCAGCGCTTTTTCGGCTTCGCCTTTGCTGAAAAAAGCGCTATTGCGAACTTCGACGGTGCACTCCAAAGGCGCTGGCAAGGCATCAACAAAACGCCATAGATTGTTCAGGTGCTGTGGCCCGAACGCAGCGGGAAGCTGCAAGAGGAAAGGGCCAAGTACGTCCTCCAGTGGCGCAACAACCTCCAGAAAGTCCCGCATGCCAGCGTCTACGCCAGAGAGCAGTCGGTCGTGAGTGATAAGGTGGGAAAACTTGAGCAGAAAACGGAAGTCGTCTGGTACCTGCAAGCGCCATTGCTGGCACTGCTCCCGGCTGGGTGTGGCGTAAAAGGTCGTATTGCCCTCAACACAGTTAAACACCTGACTGTAGCGGTTCAGCGGGCTTTTGCCCGACGGTAGCCCGCTGTTCCATGCGGGGTGTTGCCACTGCGGGCAGCCAAGAAAATAGGGGAGTGCCATTGTCAGCGGTTCCGGATGATGAGGCTTTATGGTTGCGTTATAGCTTATCGTATCCGGAATGGCGATGCCGCCGGCCGCTCAGGGTTGCCACCAGATGACTCAAGGCGTGGAACAGCGCCATCAAGAGTGGAGCCAGCAGCCATAACAGCCAACTGCCGAGGTAAAGCGCAGGAATGAGCAGTAGCAGCCAGCCCACAAACTGAACTGCGACCACGGGATAGCCGAGTACATCCGCCACACCTGCGAACAGGTCATTGATAATGCTGGGGTGGGCAATAACCAGGTAGCCGGCGCCGATAATAACGGGCCATTTGGCGTAACGGGCGCTACTCAGCACCATTTTCCCACTGCGTGTAACTCGGGCGACCAGAGCGGCAGAACGTGTGCCGCGGCTTGCATTCCTGGTGGTGACGGCAGCGACGCGCCCCACACGGAGTACTTTTACGGCACTGGCAAAAACCAGCATGTCCACCGATGCCCAGCCAATGTCGCCGGCGGTGATCTCATTTCCGGAACGGTAGTTTCTTTCCAGGCCACGAATGCCGCTGGCAAAAAACTGATTAACACCTTCCAGCACCCGTTCGGTGCCGATCCACTGGGTGACGCCCTGGTTGTCGACAATAAACTGACCCAGGAAGTCGTGGCCTTCGCTTTGAATGAAATTAATGGCGTACCAGCCCCGCTCTTCCGGTGACAGCTCTTCGCGCTTGTCGGGTGGCTGGCTATCAGGCTCTGACGCCTCTGGAACGTCGGTAAAGTACCGTTTAGCGGCCTCATACTGACGAGATGCTTTGTTCATCCATTCAATGGTACTGATGGGTTGGCTTACAAAATGCTGAATGGGCGGCAGAACGTCCTCACCATAGCGCCTCAATACATTCTGAAACTCGGGTTCTGCTGCGTAAAGTGGAAACAGATTTCGGGCCATGTCCGGGTAACGTATGAATGCAGCCTGAGCTTTCAAAAGCAGGAGGGGATCATCCGACATATCCAGCAGTATTGCCTGAATTTCAACAGATTCGTGCTCAATGCCCTGGAAATCACCGAGCACGTCGCTGGCGTGAATGTTAATCAGTTTCTGCTCAATGGGAACGGGCTGGGCTATAGTGCTGAAAACAGCCGCCATAAGCAGAGCCATGGCACAAATCAGGAGTAGCTTTTTCAAATGATCTCCAGAGCATATCTATTATTCATACCCACCAGTCTAGCGCGAACTGAGTGAATTGGAGTTGTTCCGCTTCTGCGATGGGTATCGACATGCTGCCGCGCTGGCGCCAACTCCGGGTTTTGCATAAATGGCCAGAATGAAATCGTTTGTACTGCCGGTGCTTGCACTGGCGATATTGTCAATAAGCTTCTGGTACAGCAGTGGCTGGTTGCAGCTGTGCGCTGGCCTGGCTTTGTTTCTGTTCGGGATGCAATGTCTTGAAGAGGGGCTGAAGGAACTCGCGGGAAGCCGGCTGGAACAGCTGCTTGAGCGCAGCACGGCTACGCCTCTCAAAGGGCTGATGTTTGGTGTGGGTGGCACCACGATTCTGCAGTCAACCACTCTGATGTCCCTGTTAACCATCGCGTTCATCAGTACCGGGTTGATTCATCTGGCGGGCGGTATCTCGATTTTATTGGGTATTAATCTGGGCACCACCGGAGGCATCTGGCTACTGGCGGCAGCCGGCCAGGATCTCAGTCTTAGCCCTTTGGCGTTGCCGCTGCTGGTGTTCGGTGTGCTCGCCGGTTTCAGTTCCCCGAAAGGTAAGGCCTTTGGGCGCATAGTGTTGGGAATCGCCTTCATCTTTCTGGGTATTGATCAGATTAAAGGTGGTTTCACCGGGTTTGACAGCGTGATTGATCTTGCCGGGCCCGTGGATAGTACTTTCATGGTACAGCTCGGCTTTCTTGCTATTGGTCTGGTATTAACGGCGGTTTTGCAATCCAGTCACGCCACCCTGATGCTTGCCCTGGCTGCCTTGGCCGGGGGCCAGATAGAGCTTTGGCAGGGTATAGCCATCGCAATCGGCGCCAATATTGGCAGTAGCGTTACCACGGCCATAGTGGGCTGGTTGGGGGGCAACCGTAGCGGGCAGCGGTTGGCGCTGGTGCACGTGTTGTTCAATACCCTTACCGGTGCGGTCACCTTCCTGCTGTTATCGCCGCTTGCATGGGTCGCCCAAACGTCGATGACAGTGTTTGGAGCAGGAGCTAACACACCTTTGCAACTGGCCATGTTCCAGACACTGTTTAACGTGATTGGTGTGCTGTTGTTCTGGCCGTGGCAAAAACAGCTGGAACGCGGATTGTGCCGGGTGTTACCGGATCGAGCCGAGCCGGCGGTGTTGATTACGGACGCCGCTACCGGCCCACGCAATCTTGTGGAGCAACGGGAATTACCGGAGAGCCATGCGCGTTACCTGAACGATGCGGCACTGGCCTCGGTTGATACCGCTTCCCGGGCCGTTGTTCAGGAATTGCAGCACTTGGGCCGGTTGAGCCTTGAGGTAATTTGCCACGCGCTGTATCAGCCGGTTGAGCAACTGATCTCGCGGGAAGTGGATGAGGCGCGATTGAATGCCCGGCCGGATGACTCCGAAGGGCTGGATACCGAAGATCTGTATCGCCGCCATATCAAGGTGGTCTACTCCGACTTGCTGGGTTTTATGAGCCGCCTGGATCCTACTAAAGATGAAGGCCACCAGCAGTTCTGGATGACCTGCCAGATGGTGGCGCTGCAGCTGGTGGATGCGGTGAAAGACGCAAAATCCTTACAGAAAAACCTGGGGCGCTACCTCCGCGATGAGCGCTCGTTAGCCCATGAGCACTATATGGAGCTGCGCCGACATCTGCTGTGGGTGCTGAGGCAAGTGCGTGAAGTTGGCAGCCTGGAAGTGCCGGATGACGTATGGCGTAGCCGCCTGGACTGGGTTGATAGCGAAGTAGCAAAGTTTGATGCCGGCTTCCGGAACCGAATCTTCAGCGATGTGCGTAAAGGCCTTTTGAATAACCTGCAAGCCAGTTCGCTAATGCACGACCTTGGATACTCCGTTCGCATAACGCAAAGCTTCCGCAACGTGCTGCAGCTGGGGCTTGCGGATGGGGAAGAGCTGCTGCGCGAAGTACGCCGGTTGGGTAGTGACGATGATTTGCCGCTGATCCGGGTGTAGTGATTACAGGAATGCGTGGGTACAGTTATTGTGTGGCCAGCAAGCGAATCGCGATGGCTGCAGCAGATGTCCGGTTTTCGACGCCCAGTTTCCGGAATACCTGCTCCAGATGCTTGTTCACTGTGCGCGGGCTCATGCCCAGAATTTGCGCTATTTCCCGGTTGGTCTTGCCATTGGCTATCCACAACAGCACGTCGGACTCTCGCAGTGTCAGCTGGAACCGCTCTCTCAGGGCTGCGGTGGCGCTGGATTGGTTCTGCGGTGTTTTCAGCCGAAGCAGGTACTCCCGACCATCCACCAATGCCAGGTATTCTACCGAGTGTTGGACGTCCAGAGCATATATAGGCATCTGGTGCCCTGGCTCCAGGTTGTGGCTGAGCCATTCCGCGAGTTTGGTGCGGATCACCTGAAAGTCCGGGTGGCCAATGTCCGGAAGACACCGACACACCTGAGGCGTACCCCAAAGCAAATTGCCCTCCCGATCCACTGCGAACAGGTTCTGGCCGGCCGTATCCAGAGCACTCCGGGCGCTTCGTGTCATCCGGGCGTTGGCCAGATGCACATCCATGCGTGCCAGCAGCTCAGTGGTGTTGATGGGCTTGGTAGCGTAGTCGACCCCGCCAGCTTTCAGACCCATCACCACATGTTCGGTATCACTCAGGCCTGTCATGAAAATGATGGGAATATCAGTGAAGGCCGGATTTTCCTTCAGTCGCCTGCAGGTTTCGAAGCCATCCATGTGCGGCATGAGTGCATCCATGAGCACGACATCCGGAGTGATGTTCTGGCTGATGGTCAGGGCCTGGTTGCCTTCCAGCGCGACCAGCACGGTCATACCAGCTCCCTCCAGCGCATCGCTGATCATTCGGATTGAGTCGATCGCGTCATCCACGACCATTACCACGGTTTTCCGGTCATCATGAGGCTTCATGTTCGGCTACCTTAAGGAGTTCAAGAATTTTCTCGAACTGGAAGTCATTGGTGAGCCCGGTCAGCTCAAGAGTAAAGCGCTCATCAGCCTCACCGCCGTGTTTGAGCCTGTGCAGGGATTCCAGAAGCCCCTTGCGATGGCCTATTCGAGCCAGGCTCGCGAGTGTCAGTCGGTGCGCTATGTCTGGAAGCGGTAGAACACCGGGCTCGGGTAGGGGGGCCAGCGGTTCGGCACTTTTTTCGAACCGCCATTCCAGCTCCAGTACGCGAGCGATGGTGTCCAGTAGCAGGTTAAGACGCACGGGTTTGATGATGTAGCCATCGTGCAGGGGGGGGGACTCCACCAAGTGATGACCCTCGTTGGCATCGGCGGACACCATTACCACTGGTATCGTATGCTTGTCTGCACGCAACTGCTCCAGAGCCTCCCACCCCGTTTGACCAGGCATGGAGACGTCCAGAAGTACAAGATCCGGTCGTTCTGTTTCAACGGTAGTCAGAATCTTGAGGGCATTGCCGATGTCAATGATCTCGAAGCCAAGTGGCGATAACATGGCACGGATCACCTGACGGTGTGAGGGGTCATCGTCGACCAGCAGGACTTTGCGCCTGACTCCCTGATAGCCATAAATCCGACGGGCTGGAGCGGAGGTGGAGCGTGGGGTGGAACTGTGAACACTGGACAGCATAAGGCTGACTTTGAATGTGCTGCCATGGCCGAGCTTGCTATCCACGCTGATATCGCCCCCCATGATGTCTGTGAGCAGGCGAGTAATAGTGAGTCCCAGGCCGGTGCCAATGCGACTCTCCCCGGGGAGGCGGATGCGCTCGAAGGGGCGGAAAATACGTTCGATGTTTTCCTCTGCAATTCCCTCACCTGAATCCTGAACAGTAAATTCAGCTACCTGACTGCGGTAGCGCAATGTCAGAGAAACGCTTCCGCGATCCGTGTACTTAATGGCGTTGGACAGCAGGTTGATCAGGATCTGGCGCAGGCGCTTCTCATCCGTGGTCACCACCTCCGGCAGTGGGTTCGGGCAATGGTAGTCAAAAGCCAATCCTTTCTCCTCAGCCTGCAACCGGAACATGGTGACCAGTTGTTCCATCAGTAACCCGATGCGCACCTGATCCCGATGAAGATCGAGCCGCCCCGCTTCGATCTTGGAAATGTCCAGCAGCCCCTCAATCAGGTCGGCCAGATATTCGCCGCTATGGCGGATCACTCCAACGGCTTCTTTGCGGTGAGCGGGTATTGCCTCATCGTTTTCCATTAGCTGGGCATAGCCCAGAATCGAATTGAGCGGTGACCGGAGCTCGTGGCTGATTCCGGTCAGGTAGCGACTTTTCGCCCCATTAGCTGCTTCAGCCTGCTCTTTGGCCTGTTGCAAAGCCTGATCCGTCCGTTTGTGCGCAGCGATTTCTTCCATCAACAGGCGGGTTTGCCGTCTGGATTCTTCCTCAGCCACCACTCGGCTTTCATGGGCCAGTACAAACAGCCAGCAGATCACCCCGGTGACAATCAAAAGAATAAAAAAGACTTTCCACAAGGTAGCTGACAACAACAGGGCCTCGGGTGTCGAGGCGACTGGTGTCTTGAAGTGGATCAGTGACAGCAACAGGCCGGATAAACCATTGATCAGGAACAGGAGCGTCAGAAAGTGGCCAAGCCGTGAGTGCAGGTGGCTCAATATGGATTGGGGGATCAACTTGCCCAGAAACTGCTGGAGCTGCTCCTGATAACCGGCCCCGGGCTTGCAGGCGTCACCGCAGCGGGCATCCAGCGAGCAACACAATGAGCAGATGATGCCATCATAAGCTGGGCAACAGGTAAGGTCCTCTGGTTCGAACTTGTGCTCACAAATGGTGCACTGCACCAATTGGTGATCTGTAGCGAGGGGCACGAAGGGTCGGGCAGTATAAAATCGGCCCTCTGTCTTCCAGGCGATTAGCGGCGCGGTTATAAGGGCTACGCCCAGAGCAATGAAGTGAGACAGGGCCTGGCCGTAGTCACCAAGAACGCCGTTATGGAAGGTGATACCAACCACGGAGGCGGTGAACATAGCCCCAACACCGACAGGGTTGATGTCGTAAAGGTGAGCTCGCTTGAATTCAATATGTCTGGGGCTGAGGCCGAGCGGCTTGTTGATGACAAGGTCGGCCACTAATGCGCCGACCCAGGCGATGGCAATAATGCCGTAGAACCCCAACGTTTCCTCGAGTGCCCGGTATACGCCCAGTTCCATAACCAGCAACGCAATTGCCACGTTGAAAAATAACCAAACCACACGTCCGGGGTGGCTGTGGGTCAGGCGGGAGAAGAAGTTTGACCAGGCAATGGAGCCGGCATATGCGTTCGTTACGTTGATTTTTATTTGGCATAAAATCACGAAAATGCCCGCCATGGCCAGGGCAACTTCCGGGGAATGCGTGACGTAGTTGAACGCCACCAGGTACATCTGGGTCGGGTCGGCCGCCTCTGTTGCGGAAACGCCCTGATTTAGTGCCAATACAGCCAAAAATGAACCGGCCAGAATCTTGATCATCCCGATTACAATCCAGCCTGGTCCACCGGCCATGACAGCCAACCACCAGCGTCGCTTCTCCTTGTGGTTCTGTGGTTCCGGAATGAAGCGGAGAAAGTCCACTTGTTCGCCAATCTGGGCGATCAGCGAAAAGACAACCGCAGCGGCGGCACCGAACGCCATAACATTGAGCCCTTGTCCGGCGACCGTGCTCAGCCCCTCAAACCGGGTCCAGTCGCCGACGGAGGAGGCGTCTGCATAGATGATGAATACGAACGGAGCCAGTTGTAACAGGATCCATATGGGCTGGGTCCAGACCTGAAACCGGCTGATCGCGGTAATACCGTGTATCACCAGGGGAATGATGGCCACTGCGCTGACGAGATAGCCGATCACCAGGGGAATATCGAACAGCATTTCCAGAGCCATGGCCATGATGGCGGCCTCTATGGCGAAGAAGATGAACGTGAAGCTGGCATAAATGAGTGATGTGATGGTTGAGCCGATATAACCAAAGCCGGCGCCCCGAGTGAGCAGGTCTATATCCACCCCGTAGCGGGCCGCGTAGTAGCTGATGGGGATGGCAGTCAGAAAGATCACCAGACTGACCGCAAGAATGGCGGCCACCGCATTATCAAAGCCGTAGTACAAGGTGATGGAGCCGCCAATGGCTTCCATGGCCAGGAATGAAATTGCGCCCAGAGCGGTATTGGAGACCCGTGCTGCAGACCAGCGCCGGGCACTCTTGGCGGTAAAGCGCAGAGCGTAGTCCTCGAGCGTCTGGTTGGCGACCCATTGGTTGTATCGGCGCCTAACCCGGAAAATATTCTGTCGTGCCGCCATTGCTATCTTGTCTCTGAAATCCGGGAAATGCATGGTTTTGGTGCGGTTTGGGGCTTCTATGTGCCGGACAAAGAAATCTGTACAACTTTTGTGCCAAAGTCTGCCTGGCCGGAATAAACGGACGCGATTATTTCGTGCGGCTGAGGCGTTAGCCTGCGGAGGAGGAGCGCAGGAATGCGTCAAATGACGTAGTCCGCTGGGGCGATTACCGAATGGGCGCCTATGAAGGGGCCGAGCAGAATGTTTGGGGTGGGCGCTGTGCTTTCGTAAAGATGCGCAGCACCGGCTTTCCAAACACTGTGAGGATTCACCATGGGTACGACAGATACAACCGCCACCGGGCGGTCAGATGGCAAGGGGTCAGGGTTTCGGAAGAGCCTGATGACACTGGCGGCGTCCGTCATGCTGGCTACATCTGTGCAAGCGGCGACGCCGAGCACAGCCGAGGTCAACACCACAGGGCTGGCGGTTACCGATGACACCGTCACGGTCGGCATTCTGCACTCGATCACCGGCACAATGGCGATTAGTGAGATCGGTTCGGTGCAGGCGGAAAAGCTCGCCATTGATCAGATTAACGCCTCCGGCGGAATACTCGGCCGCCAGATTGAATTTGTTCAGGAAGACGGGGCCAGTGACTGGCCTACTTTCGCGGAAAAAACCCGTAAGTTGCTGCGTCAGGACAATGTTGCGGCTATTTTCGGTGCCTGGACCTCGGCATCTCGTAAAGCCATCCTGCCGGTGATCCAGCAGTTCAATGGCATGCTGTATTACCCGACCTTCTACGAGGGACTGGAACAGTCCCCCAACGTTGTCTACACCGGACAGGAAGCTACTCAGCAGATTCTTGCAAGCATCGACTGGGCGGTTGAAACCAAAGGGGCCAAGACATTCTACCTGCTGGGTTCGGATTATATCTGGCCACGTACCTCTAACAAGATTGCCCGCAAGCACATCGACAAGCTGGGCCTGAAAGTGGTGGGCGAAGAGTACTACCCGCTGGGCCACACCCAGTTCAACTCAGTCATCAACAAGATCAAACTCAAGAAGCCGGACGTGATCTTTGCGTCGGTCGTGGGCGGTTCCAACGTTGCCTTCTACAAGCAAATGAAAGCCGCCGGTGTTGATTTCACCGACGAGAAGCCTCTGCTGCTGACCATCTCTGTGACCGAGGACGAAATCCGCGGCATCGGTGGTGAAAACGTGGAAGGCATCTACGCCTCCATGAAGTACTTCCAGAGCCTGGACAATGCCAACAACAAGGAGTTTGTTGCGGCCTTCAAAGAAGCCTACGGCGATGACATGGTTATCGGCGACGTTACCCAGGCAGCCTACCTCGGCCCTTGGTTGTGGAAAGCAGCGGTTGAGAAGGCAGGTTCCTTCGATATCGACAAGATCCGCGAAGAGTTCGCTGGCATCGAGTTCGACAAGGCGCCTGAGGGCTATGTCCGCATCCACGAGAACCATCACCTTTGGTCCAAAACCCGTATCGGTCAGGCTCAGCTTGATGGCCAGTACAAAGTGGTTTACGAGACAGAAGAACTGATGGAACCAGACCCGTTCCCTGAAGGTTACCAGTAAGTCTGGATAGCCGGCGCCCCCAGGCGCCGGCATCCATTGCCTCCAAAACGCTGAGCATATTGGTTTGATCGGGGAGTAAGAGTCATGTTCGATGGCTACACCAGCACTGAATTGATGTCGATATTTGCCATGCAGGGGTTTGCCGGGCTCTCCCTGTTTTCAGTCTTCGTGCTGATGGCTTTGGGCCTTGCGATCATCTTTGGTCAGATGGGTGTGATCAACATGGCCCACGGGGAGTTCATGATCCTCGGTGCCTACACAACCTATCTGACATCCGGATTTTTCCAATCCTATCTGCCAGGGCTTTTTGGCGGGTACTTCTTTATTGCTATGGTTCTGGCCTTCCTGATTTGTGCCGCATTGGGAGCACTCGTTGAGTGGCTCATGATACGGCATCTCTATCACCGACCACTCGATACCCTTTTGGCCACATGGGGCCTGAGCCTGATTATGCAGCAGGCGTATCGTTCCATCTTTGGTGCCCGGGAAGTGGGCGTTGATCTGCCTGAGTGGATGATGGGTGCTATTCAGGTGACCGACATGGTCGACCTGCCAATTAACGGACTGTTCGTCATGATCATTGCACTTTCGGTCGCTGTGGGTGTGTACCTGCTTATGTATCGCTCCGGCTACGGCAAGAAGGTTCGTGCTGTGGTTCAGAATCGCCCGATGGCAGAAGGCGTGGGCATCAACAGTGCTGGCATAGACCGGGCTACCTTCGCCCTTGGCTGCGGCATTGCCGGTATTGCCGGTGCTGCATTCACCATGATCGGGTCAACAGGCCCTTCATCAGGCCAGGCTTACATCGTTGATACCTTCCTCGTTGTGGTGTTTGGCGGAGCCCAAAGCCTGATCGGCACGATTGTATCTGCCTTTGGTATCTCTCAGGCCCAGTCCACCATGGAATTCTTTCTCAGTGGTTCCATGGCCAAGGTACTGACCCTGCTGGTTGTGATCGGAATTCTGATGATACGTCCGGAAGGACTCATGGCCCTCAAGGTCCGTCGCTAGGAGATTGTCATGAAGCATTCATCCCTTATGAAGTGGTTTGTCTCCCGAGAAGGGCTGTATTACCTCGCACTGGCCTTCCTGCTGGTGGTTCTTTTGCCGCTTGCCCTGGATCCGTTCCGCCTGAACATGGTGGGCAAGTATCTGACATACGCATTCGTTGCGATTGGCCTGGTCATGTGCTGGGGCAAGGCCGGTATTCTCAGTCTGGGCCAGGGTGTGTTCTTTGGTCTGGGCGGATACAGCATGGCCATGTTCCTGAAGTTGGAGGCCTCCACGCCGGAGGCCACGGCTATTCAGTCCACGCCCGGTATTCCGGACTTCATGGACTGGAACCAGCTCACCGAGCTGCCCTGGTTCTGGGAGCCGTTCCACAGCTTCTCGTTCACCTTGTTGGCGGTTATTGGTGTGCCGGTTCTGCTGGCGTTCGTTATCGGCATTGCCATGTTCACCCGGCGGGTCGGCGGCGTGTATTTCGCCATCATCACCCAGGCCATTGCTGCGGTCCTGACCATCCTGATTATCGGGCAACAGGGTTATACCGGTGGCGTGAACGGCATTACCGACCTGCAGACTCTGATGGGCTGGGACATCCGCACCGATGAGGCCAGGAATATCCTGTATTTCATCTGCGTCGGCATGCTCTTCCTTTGCCTGTTCGTAGCGCGCCTTGTTCAGAACCGGAAACTGGGCCGTATCCTCGTGGCCATGAACGCTCAGGAAATGCGGGTGCGCTTCTCCGGCTATGACGTGGCAGCTTTCAAGATCTTCGTATTCTGCCTGGCAGCAGCTTTCGCCGGCATCGGCGGCGCTCTGTTCACCCTTCTGGTGGGCTTCATGTCACCGTCGTTCATCGGCATCGTTGCCTCCATCGAAATGGTCATCTTCTGTGCCTTGGGTGGCCGGTTGTCCATCCTCGGTGCGGTCTATGGCGCGCTGCTGGTGAATGCCGCCAAGAGTGGTTTCTCCGAGTCCTTCCCTGAGCTTTGGCCTTTTGCCATGGGTGCCCTGTTCATCGGTGTGGTGTTGGCATTCCCGGATGGCCTTGCGGGGCTCTACAAGAGCTACGTTATGCCCCTGGAAAATAAGGTCTTCAAGCGCAACAAGAGGAAAACCGTACCTGTGGTGACCAGGCAGGCCGCTGAAAAGGCCGATGACTATAGTCCGATGATGGACACCTACAGCCCGGAGAAATCGTGATGAGCACAGCCAAGAGCAACAGCGGGGATTTTCTGCTGGCGGTTGAGGGCCTGACCGTCTCCTTCGATGGTTTCAAGGCAGTGGACGACCTTTCCTTCTATCTCGACCCCAAGGAAATCCGGGTCATCATCGGCCCCAACGGCGCGGGTAAGACGACGGTGCTGGATCTGATCTGTGGCAAGACCAAGGCCACGTCCGGTTCCATCAAATTTGCGGGCAAGGAACTAACCAAACTCAAAGAGCACCAGATTGTCCATTCGGGCGTGGGCCGGAAATTCCAGACCCCGTCTGTGTTTGAGGACCTGACTGTATTTGAGAACCTCGAGGTTTCCTATCCACAAGGCCACAGCGTGATAGGCGCACTGGCTTTCAAGCGGGATGCGGCGGTTATTGAGGCGGTGGAAGGCGTGGCGAAAACCATCTTCCTCACGGAGGCCCTGAACGAGCCTGCCGCGCTGCTCAGCCACGGCCAGAAACAGTGGTTGGAGATTGGCATGTTGCTGATTCAGAAACCGGATTTGCTGATGCTGGATGAGCCGGTAGCGGGCATGTCTGTGGCAGAACGGAAGAAAACGGCGGAACTGCTCCGGGTGATCACCAAGGACCACACGGTTCTGGTGATTGAGCATGACATGCAGTTTGTCGGCGATATCGCCGATCGGGTCACGGTCATGCACCAGGGCAAGGTTCTCTCGGAAGGATCCATTGAGCACGTGAAATCGGATCCAAAAGTTATCGAAGTCTACCTGGGGCACTGATCATGCTAAGCATCAAACATCATTTGGTGGCCTATGGCCAAAGCACCATCATCCAGGACCTGAACCTGGATGTGAAAAAGAACGAAATTGTGGCTGTGGTTGGCCGCAATGGCATGGGCAAGACCACGCTGATGAAATCCCTTGTTGGTATGACCCCAACCAAAGGTGGCGAAGTCAGCCTGGACGGTACTGATTTGACTCGCCTCAAGAGCTTTCAGCGTGTGCGCGCCGGTCTCGGCTTTGTACCTCAGGGGCGGATGATCTTCCCGACCCTCACGGTGAGGGAAAACATTGAAACCGGGCTCGCCGCGGTGGGTGAGAAGAAGGTGCCCGAGGATCTGTATGAGATGTTTCCGGTACTGAAGGAAATGCAGAACCGGCGCGGAGGTAACCTTTCCGGTGGCCAGCAGCAACAATTAGCCATTGCCCGGGCATTGGCCACTCGGCCCAAGGTGCTGCTGCTCGATGAGCCTACTGAAGGTATTCAGCCCAACATCATCAAGGAAATCGCGCAGACTCTGCGGCGCATCCGCGATGAGCGAGGGCTGTCGATTTTGGTGTCAGAGCAGGTATTGAGTTTTGTGATGGATGCTGCGGACCGGATTCTGGTGATCGAGAAGGGCGCCATCGTCCACGAAGAGAACCGGGCCGAGGCGGATCAGGAGAAGATTGCCAGTTATCTGGCCGTTTAGTTTGGTGCAAGCCGCTGCGGCGGGGCACTTCTTCCGAAACACGCCGTGAATACATCCATGTAGTCTCGGATGCGGCATCCCTGCCGCATACGGTTTCGGAAGAAGTGCCCCGCCCCATCGGCCCAAAATTCTGAGTAAGATTTTCGGGAGAGTAATCTATGAGACACGGTGATATTTCCAGCAGTAACGACACCGTTGGTGTGGCAGTGGTGAACTACAAGATGCCCCGGTTGCACACCAAAGCCGAGGTATTGGACAACGCCCGCAAGATTGCGGACATGATCAAGGGTATGAAGAAGGGCCTGCCGGGTATGGACCTGGTGGTGTTCCCGGAATACAGCACCATGGGCATCATGTACGACAACGACGAGATGATGGAAACCGCCGCCACCATTCCCGGTGACGAAACGGCCATTTTCTCCGCCGCCTGCCGTGAGGCCAATACCTGGGGCATTTTCTCACTGACCGGTGAGCGTCACGAGGAGCACCCGAACAAGGCGCCCTACAACACGCTGATTCTCATCAATGATCAAGGCGAGATCGTTCAGAAGTACCGCAAGTGCGTTCCCTGGTGTCCGATCGAAGGCTGGTATCCGGGTGATACCACCTACGTCAGCGAAGGTCCCAAGGGCATGAAGATCAGCCTGATCATCTGCGATGACGGCAACTACCCGGAGATCTGGCGGGATTGTGCCATGAAGGGTGCCGAGCTGATCGTTCGCTGTCAGGGCTATATGTACCCGGCCAAGGAGCAGCAGGTGATGATGTCCAAGAGCATGGCCTGGGCGAACAACTGCTACGTGGCTGTGGCTAATGCATCCGGCTTTGACGGGGTGTACTCCTACTTCGGCCACTCCGCCATCATTGGCTTTGATGGCCGCACGCTGGGTGAGTGTGGTGAGGAAGACATGGGTATCCAGTATGCCCAGCTTTCTATCAGCCAGATTCGCGATGCCCGGGAAAATGACCAGTCCCAGAACCACCTGTTCAAACTATTGCACCGGGGCTATACCGGTGTTCACAACTCTGGCGACGGTGACAAGGGCGTGGCCGACTGCCCGTTCGAGTTCTACCGCACCTGGGTGATGGACGCTCAGAAGGCCCAGGAGAACGTAGAGGCGATGACACGTAAGACCATCGGCACCGCCGAATGCCCGGTGGGAACCTTGCCGTTCGATGGCAAGGAAAAATCTGCAGGAGCTTAAAGCCGGGAGGCGCTGATGCCGTTTATCAACGAACGGCTGGAAGCCAACCGGGAATCCATTGACAAGAACCGGGCCGCCTCAGGCCCGGTTCGTGCTTCCCGGTTCCGCTTTGAGCCAGATGTCGTTATGTCCCGCCTGCGGGAAAACATCGTTGGCCAGGATGATGCCCTGGCTGCCATGGAGTCCATGCTGGTGCGGGTGAAAGCCGACATCGGCGAGGAAAACCGGCCGCTGGCGGTACATTTGTTCCTTGGCCCCACAGGGGTCGGTAAAACCGAAACCGTACGGCTGATCGCCGAAGCCATACATGGCAACCGGGATGGTCTGTGCCGCATCGATATGAACACCCTGGCCCAGGAACATTACGCTGCCGCACTTACCGGTGCACCGCCGGGCTATGTGGGCAGCAAGGAAGGCCACAGCCTGTTTGATCTGGATAAGGTGCAAGGCTCATTCAGCAAACCCGGTATCGTGCTGTTCGATGAAATCGAGAAAGCCAGCAAGGAGGTGGTGCGAACCCTGTTGAACGTTCTGGACACCGGCCGGTTGGTACTCCCCTCCGGTAATCGGGAGATCGATTTCCGCAACACTCTGATCTTCATGACCAGCAACGCCGGGGCACTGGATGCCGAGGCACACGAACAGCGCTATCAGAAAGGTTGGCGCCGCTGGCTCGGGTTGTCGCCAGGTGAGGGTGAGTCCGTGCGGGATGTTGCCCTGCGTCGACACTTCGACCCTGAATTTTTGAACCGTATTGACCAGATTCTTACCTTCAACAGTCATACTGATAACTGGCTTGAAGCTCTGCTGGATATCGAGCTGGCGGGTCTTAATCGCCGGTTGGGTAAAAAACACGCAGAGCTGTCCCTGTCGACTAAGCTTAGGGGCGAACTGTGTCGTGGCTACGATGCCCGTTATGGTGCCCGGGAGATGTTGCGTGCCTTCCGCCAGCGTTTGGAACCGGCGGTGGCCAGAGCACTGCTGCAGTATCCCGGCTGTAACCGGTTTGAAGCCGATGTGCAGGGAAGGGTGGTCACCGTGCACCAATACGTCGAATGACGTAGGCACCGGGGGTATTTCGCGAATACCTCGCCGGGGCCAGATTTCGGATAGTGAAGCTGTTACCTGAACGTGTAAGCCAATCACTCCAAGGAGCCTCCGCTATGGCTGAAACCATTATCAAGATCGATCTGAACAAGTCGGCCTATGAGAACGACAAAATCCACAACCGCTGGCACCCGGACATTCCGCTGGTGGCCACTGTTAAGCCCGGTGATGACTTCATCGTCGAGTGCTATGACTGGACCGGCGGCCAGATCAAGAACGACGACAACGCCGACGACGTGCGCGACGTGGATCTCAGCCAGGTGCACTTCCTGTCTGGCCCTATTGGAGTGGAAGGTGCGGAGCCTGGCGACCTGCTGGAAGTGGACATCCTCGATATCGGCACTTTCAAAGAGAGCCAATGGGGCTTTAACGGCTTCTTTTCCAAGCAGAATGGTGGTGGCTTCCTGACCGAACACTTCCCCGAAGCTCAGAAAAGCATCTGGGACTTCAACGGCATGTTCACCAAATCCCGCCACATTCCCAACGTGGAATTTGCCGGCCTGATTCACCCGGGCCTGATCGGCTGCTTGCCGTCCAGAGAGCTGCTGGACACCTGGAACAAGCGCGAGGCCGGGCTGGTAGCCACCGACCCGAAGCGCGTGCCGGAACTGGCGGCCCTGCCGAATGGCGATACCGCCCATATGGGCCAGATGAAAGGCGATGCCGCAAAAGCCGCAGGTGCTGAAGGCGCCCGCACTGTGCCGCCTCGTGAACATGGCGGTAACTGTGACATCAAAGACCTTTCCCGTGGCTCCAAGATCTATTTCCCGGTGTACGTAGACGGTGCCGGCCTGTCGGTAGGCGACCTTCACTTCAGCCAGGGTGACGGCGAGATCACCTTCTGTGGTGCCATCGAAATGGCAGGCTGGATTCACCTGCGGGTTAACCTGATCAAAGACGGCATCAAGAAGTACGGCATCAAGAACCCGGTATTCAAGCCCAGCCCGATCAAGCCCCGTTACGACGATTACGTGATCTTTGAAGGCATCTCCGTAGACGAAGACGGCGGACAGCATTACCTGGATGTGCACGTGGCTTACCGCCAGGCCTGCCTGAACGCCATCGAATACATGACCAAGTTCGGTTATACCAAGGCCCAAGCCTACGCGATTCTGGGCTGTGCGCCGGTGGAAGGCCACATAAGCGGCGTGGTGGATATCCCGAACGCCTGTGCCACGCTCTGGTTGCCAACGGGCATCTTCGATTTCGACATCAACCCGTGCGCTGACGGCCCGAAGAAGATGGTCACCGAGGGAATGGATGTCCCGCTGTCGAAAGATAGGGAGTAACAGCCATGCCTGTGTATGACTACAAGTGCCGAGAGCATGGTCTGTTCAACACCTTGGCGACCATGGCCGACAGCGCCAAGCCGGCGGAATGCCCCACCTGCAAGGCGCTGTCAGCCAGAGTGATTGTGCTACCACCGGAAATTGCAGCCATGGACCCGGCGAAACGCAAGGCCCAGGACAGGAATGAACGTTCCCGCCACGAGCCGGTGTTTTCAACCGCCGACCGCCGGGAGAACGACAAAGAGCACAGCCGCAGTTGTGGCTGTGGCTCGCCCAAACCTGGCAAGTCGATGTTGTTCTACACCGCCGACGGGAAGAAAATGTTCCCCTCCATGCGGCCCTGGATGATCAGCCACTGATTGACCGGCGCTTAATCTGTAACCTGTTTGGCCCCTTCGGGGGCTTTTTTTGGTGCGCCCGGCATGGGCGCGCTCCTGGAGGTGCAAGTCC